>JADMIO010983808.1_pt1 | contig 130791 bp, 140 predicted proteins | sample 8958161 | NCBI WGS metagenome assembly JADMIO01 (sample SAMN16585339, study PRJNA669376) | soil metagenome | isolation source: Crop rotation soil | place: USA: Cullars Rotation, Alabama | collected 2011
ACGAAAGGCCCAGTCTTTCGACTGAGCCTTTCGTTTTATTTGACCATGTTGGTATGATTTAAATTAATACGACTCACTATAGGGTCAGTGCGGCCGCGACTTCAAGTCACGTGAATTCCAAGCTTCGGATCCCACTGTGCTGGAAAGCGGCCTGCTCTTCATCGATCTGCGCGACCATTACGGCATCACCCAAGCGGTCGCCGATCCGCAATCCCCCGCTTTCGCCGAAGCGGAGAAGCTGAAGCCCGAATGGGTGGTGCGCATCGACGGCGAGGTGGTCGCCCGCACGGCGGAGACCAAGAATCCCAATCTGCCCACGGGCGGGATCGAGGTCAGGATCAAGAGCCTCGAGGTGCTGTCGGAGGCGAAGGAATTGCCGCTTCCGGTGTTCGGTGAGCCCGACTATCCGGAAGAGACAAGGCTCAAATACCGCTTCCTCGATCTCAGGCGCGAGACCCTGCACGCCAATATCGTGAAGCGGCAGGACATCATCTGGTCGCTGCGCCATCGCATGCGCGATGCGGGCTTCTTCGAGTTCCAGACGCCGATCCTGACCGCGTCGTCGCCCGAAGGCGCGCGCGACTATCTCGTGCCGAGCCGCGTGCACCCCGGCAAGTTCTACGCCCTGCCGCAGGCACCGCAGCAATTCAAGCAGCTGATCATGATCGCGGGCTTCGACCGCTACTTCCAGATTGCGCCCTGCTTCCGTGACGAGGATGCGCGCGCCGACCGCTCGCCAGGCGAGTTCTACCAACTCGACCTCGAGATGAGCTTCGTCACGCAGGAGGACGTGTTCAACACGGTCGAGCCGATCCTGCGCGGCCTGTTCGAGGAGTTCGGCGGCGGCCAGCCGGTCACGCCGAAATTTCCACGCATCCCGTATGCCGAGGCGATGCGGAAATACGGAACCGACAAGCCCGATCTACGCAACCCGATCGAGATACAGGACGTCACGGACCACTTTCGCGGCTCCGGCTTCAGGGTGTTCGCCGGCATGATCGACATGGACGTAAACACTCGCATCTGGGCTGTTCCCGCCAAGAGCGGAGGCAGCCGCGCCTTTTGCGATCGCATGAATGCCTGGGCGCAAGCCGAGGGACAGCCGGGCCTCGGCTATATCTTCTTTCGCGAAGGCGAGGGCGCGGGACCCGTCGCCAAGAATATCGGGTCGGAGCGCACGGAAGCCATTCGCACCCAACTCGCGCTCGCCGACGGCGATGCGGTCTTCTTCCTGGCCGGGCTGCCGAAGGAGTTCGCGGATTTCGCCGGACGTGCTCGCGTGAAGATCGGCAACGAGCTCGGGCTGAGTGCGACCGGCCGCTTCGAGTTCTGCTGGATCGTCGACTTCCCGATGTATGAATGGAACGAGGAGGAAGGCCGGATCGACTTCTCGCACAACCCCTTCTCCATGCCGCAGGGCGGGCTCGAGGCGCTCGAGAGCAAGGACCCTCTCGATATCCTGGCTTACCAATATGACGTGGTGTGCAACGGCGTGGAGCTGTCTTCCGGCGCGATCCGCAATCACAAGCCGGAGATCATGGAAAAGGCCTTCGCCATCGCCGGCTATCCAAAGGAGGAGCTGGAAAAGCGCTTCGGCGGCATGCTTCGGGCGCTGCAATATGGGGCACCGCCGCATGGCGGGATCGCCCCCGGCATCGACCGCATGGTCATGCTTCTATGCGGCGAAGAGAATTTGCGGCAGGTGGTGATGTTTCCGATGAACCAGCAGGCGGAGGACCTGCTCATGGGCGCGCCCTCGGAAGTGTCGCCTAAGCAACTGCAAGAGCTGCATATCCGGCTGACCTTGCCGAAGGCCAAGGGGGGCTAGCCCGCGGCCGACTTGCGTGTTCGCGCGGGTGGTTCGCCCAAGTCGAGCGAGCTCGAAATCGCGTAACCATATAGCGCCTTGATCTACATTGGAATTATCAGTCGAACCACGGTTGACCGCCGAAGTAACCATAATTGCTTCGGGAAAAGCCTCGGTGCAAACCGCGCACATACACGCCTTTCTCCCCGTTGAGGGACCTGCACTAAGATAATATTCCGCACTCCAACTGTTGCCTAAATGCCGAGTCATTCCTTACCCTTGGCGGCATTCGCTTAAACGGTCTAGTAGGGTCATGGAGTTGGGAGGGGCGAGCATGCAGAAGCTTATCATCATGCGCATCTTTGCGCTCGGCGGCTTTGCCGCTCTGTGTTTGTGGGCTGGAGGCGTCGAGGCGGCGGGAGCGATCAACACGGCCGCTTTCGTTGCGGCCTGCAGCGCCGATGCCAGCGTCACCGAGGACCCGGGCTTCGATGAAGGCAAGGTCACGCCGAAAGCCTTCTGCGAATGCATCGCGGGCGAGCTCGGCAAGAGCAAGCTCACGCAAAAGGACGTCGACATGCTGACCAAGATGCACAAGGAGGAGATCAGCGATTCCGACGCCGAAAGTTATCCGACCCTCGAGGACCTGATGAATGCCAATGAAGGCTACGAGGACAGCTGCCGGCAGACCCTCGGCCTCCCCAGTGCCAGCGGCAACGACATGGAAGAAGAGGAGCCGGCAGAGGGCATGCCCGAGGACGAGCAGGCGCCGCCCGCCGAGGACGACGGCTCGCCGCCGGAATAAGCCGCACGCGATGAAGCCGGCGGCGCGCCCCAGCCTTGCGCGTCGCCGATATTGCGCGCTCGCCGCCATGATTCTGCGGCGATGTCCGGTCATCTTCATCCCAGCGCATCATCGCGGCTCCGCTTGGCGTTAAACATCCCCCGGGCCGGGATGCGACGCTGCCAGGAAGAGAACCGGGGCGGGTGCTGAAATCGCCCCGAGGAGGCCTCTTTTCCTGGAGTGACGGGTCGAAAGGACAGGGACCATGACTTTTGGCGAGCACGTCTTCCTCTACTGCGAGCGCGGCACGAGCACGGCCCTTCTGGCCGAGCCGATCAATGCCTTGAGCAATGTCGCTTTCCTCTTTGCCGCTCTGCTCGGGCTGCAGCTCGTACTCTGGCGCCCCGAGGAGGAGCGGACCGCTGACCAGTTTCTGCTTCCCGCCCTTGTCTTTCTCATCGGGCTCGGCAGCCTCGCCTTTCATCTCTATGCCGATGAGGGAACGGCGCTTGCCGATGTCGTGCCGATCAGCGTGTTCACGCTCGTCTATCTCGGATTTGCCCTCAATCGCTTCCTGGGCGTGCCGCCTGGCTTCACGGTGCTGGCGGTGCTCGGCTTTGCCGCGATCCTGGCGATGACCGCGCAGGTCCAGTGCACCGAGGATGCGGTCGGACTCACCGGTTTCGGTATGGAAGGCGCCAAGCCTTGCCTGAACGGCAGCCTCTTCTACTTGCCGGCGCTCGCGGCGCTGATCGTGGTCGGCCTGCTTCTGTCCGAACGGGGCCATAAGGCGGCGCCCTGGATACTCTGGGCCGCCGCGATCTTTGCGGCTTCCGTCACCTTAAGGACCCTCGACCTCGCGCTTTGCGATAAGGCCCTGATTGAAGGACGCAAGGTCGGCACCCATTTCGCCTGGCATGTGCTGAACGCGCTAGCTCTCTTCCTACTGCTTCGGGCGAGTCTCGCGCCGGCGAGCGGGACCGTCATGTCGGCAACCGTGCGTGCACCGGTTGACGCACCCAGGGAGGTTGTTGTGGCCCAGACGGAAGCGGCGCACGCAGAACCGGCGCTCATGGCCGCGGTGCCGACTCCCGCGGAGGACGAGCGGGAGGCGGTTACGGCGGAAGCGGCGCAGCCTCGGGACTATGGGGTACTGGCGCCCCGGATCGCCTCGCCCATCGAGAAGACCTTGGCCGAAGGGCTGGCGCCGCCCCGCAAGAAGCTGGTCGAAAGGGTTGCATCGGCCGGAGAAGACGCGGCAAAGGAGGGGACGGAGCCTGAGGAAGCTTCAGAGGACGCGCCGGAGCCCAAGGAACTGTCCCCGGCTTAGGGAAGCCTGCACGCTTCCCGGCTAGACTTGCCGCCAGGCGGACGTGGTGGAACTGGTAGACACACAGGACTTAAAATCCTGAGGGGGAAACCCCGTGAGGGTTCGAGTCCCTCCGTCCGCACCATCCAATTCTCCCGGCCAGTACCTCCTGCGCTTGGCAAAGCCGCGGGCCCGACGCCGTGCTAGCTTCCGCTCCATGGTGACGGCCCGGCTCAACTCTTGGCGACGGATCGGCGTCCTGCTGGCGCTGATCTGGGTGATCGTCGGCGGCTCCTGGGGATGGCGCCACGCCTACGATCAGGCCGATGCGAATTTCAAGCAATGCGTCGCCAAGATCCATTCCGCCGCCGACCTCCGATCCTGCCGCGCCGAGCGCGCACGAGCGCTGGGCGTCCCGAAAGGTGTCGTTGCAGCCGCGATCGCGGTCGGGCCGCTCGCCGCCCTTTGCTTCCTCGCCTACGGTCTCGGCTGGGTCGGACGTAGGCGAGTGGTTGGCGCTCGTTCAAGCGCGGAGCCTAAGCGCGCGGATGCGGCCGCCCTTTCCACGAAGGAACTGGAACCGCGCTCGGCCATAGAGATCGACGTCAGCCCAAACAAGCGCACCGTGGAAAAGTACATGGATGCATTCCGCCGCACCGATCATCGGGAGATCCTGTCCTGCCTAACCGACGACGTCGAATGGGTGATTCACGGCGTCTTTCGCATCCGTGGCAAGGAGGCTTTCGACCGCGAGATCGAGAACGATGCCTTCGTCGGCAGCCCCGCAATCGCGGTCACCCGCCTGACGGAGGAGGGCGATGTGGTGGTGGCAGAAGGCAGCGTCCGCTCGCAACGAAAAGAAGGCGGGCATTTGCATGCCGTGTTCTGCGACGTTTTCGAGATGCGGGCCGCGAAGATCAGGCGGCTGACCACCTATCTGATGGAGCTTAAAGACACCTAACGGCAAGCCCGACGTGACGACGCTGCCGCTTTGGGCTAATTTGCGCGAAGCCTGGAAAGGCGGGCGGGGCAGGGAATGGCCGGGAACATCTTCATCAACTACCGCCGCGGCGACGATCCCGGCTTCACGCAGGCGCTTTACAGCCGGTTGGAGCAGGTCTTTCCGGCGGACCGGCTGTTCATGGATGTCGACAATATCGCGCCGGGTCTCGATTTCGTGCAGGTGCTGAACGATCAGGTGGCGCGCTGCGACGTTCTTATCGCAGTGATCGGCAAGAATTGGCTGAGCGCCGCCGACGAGACCGGCCAGCGCAGGCTCGACAATCCCGAGGACTTTGTCCGCGTCGAGATCGAGTCGGCGCTGGCGCAGAAAAAGCGGGTCATCCCGGTCCTGGTGAATGACGCGAGGATGCCGCGCTCGACCGAGCTGCCCGATGGCCTGAAGTTGTTCGCGAGATGCAATGCGGTGCGCCTGACCCACGACCGCTTCCGCGCGGATACGCAGGGATTGATCAAGGCTCTCGAGCAGGTGCTGGCGGAGTGTGACGCGGCGCGCCGAGGCGCGGACGAAGATGCGCGTCGCGCGGCGAAGGTACGAGCGAAGGAGGAGGCCGAGCGTGCACGCCGTGAGCGGCGCGGGCAATCCCGCAAGGAGCCGGAGACGCAGCGCGAAAGGCGTCCTCCCGAGATCGTGCGGGAGGAAGCCCGGTCAGCGGGCATCGTGGACTGGATCGCGGGACTGCCATCGGAGATTTCCTGGAACATCCCGATCGCGGTCCTGGCCATCCTGCTCATGGGATGGCTGCTGCCCGGAAAAATGTTCATGCTCGCCGGCCTGGGCTGGGGGCCTTGGTCGCTGCTCTACGCCGCCACCGGTCTGATGGCGATTGGCGTCGTGCTTTTTTTCCGGCGAAAGACCCTTGGCGGAGCGGAACTCGCCCTCGATTGGTTTGCCGCAGTCATGTTCTACGCCATCGCCGCCGTTTCGGTCGTCACTTCGCTCAATCTCTCTGGGACGGGCGCACAGCCGCTCCTGACGTCGGCCCTTCCCGTCCTGACAGCAACCGCGCTCGTGGCCGCGCGGCGCGGCGTGATGACGGGTCTCGAGTTCGCGGTCTATTGGTTCGGCGTTGCCCTGATCCTGTTCTGGGGCACTCTCCCTTTGGCCGCCGAGCCGATCGCGGCGACCGCGCTCGGACCCTATTTCAAGGATATCTATGGGTATCGCGCAGCCGGCGTCGTTCTAGCAGCGGTGGTGGTTCTCTCGGCTGTGGCCATCCTGCTCTGCCGATTGGCGTTCAACCGGCGCAGCCCGGCAAGCGGGCCCGAGCTTGCCATCTATCTGATTGGAATGGCCTATATGCTCTATGTCGCCGTGCCGCTCGTTCAACCGCCGTCCGGGGCATGACCTTCGGTCCGGTCGATCGGCGCATCGGAAAACCCAATCGACAAGGCCGCCCCCGCTTCGTAGGCTGATCTAAATCAGCCTCCTCGAGGGGGCTAAAGCTCAAGGGAGGGTGCCATGAACGAGCAGCCGCAACGCCATACCTTCTTCGGCGCCTGTCCGCATGACTGCCCCGATACCTGCGCCATGGTCTACGAGGTCGACGGCAACAGGCTGGTCGAGGTGAGGGGCAACAAGGACCATCCGGTGACGCGCGGCACGCTCTGCGTAAAGCTCAAGGATTTCCACGATCATCACGCCAATCCGGAGCGGCTGATGTATCCCTTGCGCCGCACGGGGCCGAAGGGCTCAAAGCAGTTCGAACGCATTTCCTGGGACGAGGCGGTCAGCGAGATCGGCCGCCGCTGGCGCGAGATCATCGCAATGTACGGCAGCCAGGCGATCATGCCCTATTCCTATCTCGGCAATATGGGCCTGGTGCAGGGCATCAACTCGGGCGATCCGTTCTTCAACCGGCTCGGTACGACGGTCAACGAGAAGACCTTCTGTGCGTCGGGCTCCTCGACCGCTTGGCTGCTCACCGTCGGTCCCACCGGCGGGGTTGATCCGGAGAGCTTCGTGCATGCCAAGTTCATCGTGATCTGGGCCTGCAACTCGATCTCCACCAACCTGCATCATTGGCCATTCGTGCTCGAGGCGCAGAAGCGCGGCGCCAAGGTGGTGGTAATCGACAGCTACAAATCCCGCACCGCCAAGGCGGGTGACTGGCACATCTGTCCGCGGCCGGGCACGGACGGCGCGCTGGCAATGGGCTTCATCAATTCGATCATCTGCCAGGGCCTGGTTGATCGGGACTATGTCGAGCAGCACACTTACGGCTTCGAGGAGCTAAAAGCGCGCGCCGCGGAGTTCACGCCGGATTATGTCGAGAAGATTACGAGCGTGAAGGCCGCGGAGGTGACGAGGTTCGCGCGAGAATTTGCCACCGCGCAGCCTTCGGTCATACGACTTGGCGTCGCGCTCGAGCGGCATGCCGGCGGCGGGCAGGCGATCCGCGCCGTGTGCGCGCTGCCGGCCCTCGTCGGATCTTGGAAGCATGTTGGCGGCGGCTTATTGCAAATGCCGCTCTGGGACTTTCCGGTCGACTGGATGAAGGTGTCGCGCGGCGATTGGATCAAGCCCGGCACACGAGCCATCAACAATCTCAAGCTCGGCGCGGCGCTGACCGGCGAGATGAAGCTCAATCCGCCGATCAAGAGCCTCTTCGTGTTCTGCACCAATCCGGTCAGCCAGGCGCCGGAGACCAACAAGATCGTCAAGGGACTGCAGCGCGAGGATCTGTTTACCGTGGTTGCCGAGCACTTCCTCACCGACACCGCGAAATACGCCGACATCGTGTTGCCTGCGGCGATGGCCGGCGAAGCCGAGGACATGATGTGGTCTTGGGGGCATTTCTATTTCACCTACAATCAGAAGGCGGTCGACCCGCCCGGTGAGTGCAAGCCGACATCCGACATGTGGCGTCTGCTGGCGAGAGAGATGGGCTTCGACGATCCGGTCTTCAAAATGACCGACAGCGAGCTTGCGGCATATTACATCAACTGGGACGATCCCAAGATGCGCGGCATCGACATGGCGCATTTCAAGACGCACGGCTACTACAAGATCGACGTCGGCGCGGCCGACACGCGCACGCCGCACAAGGACGGCAAGTTCCCGACGCCGTCAGGCAAGGTCGAGTTTCTGCTGCACGACGCCAAGAATTTTGTCGCCGGTCCCTTCCGCGCCATGCATGAAGGCGACCAGGACGGCTCACCCGTCGATCCGTTGCCGGGCTACATCCCCAATCGCGAGGCGCCGGAGACAAATCCGGAGCGCGCGAAGCTCTATGCGCTCAACATCATCTCGCCGAAGAGCCACGGCTTCCTGAATTCCTGCTACGCCAACGAACCGCACAAGATCAGAGGGCAGGGCGAGCAGTTCGTGCTGATCTCTCCCACCGATGCGGCAAAACGGAACATCCGCGAAGGCGATCCGGTACGGGTCTATAACGACCGCGGCGATTTCGAAGGCGTGGCCAAGGTCACCGACGACGTCAATCCGGGCATCGTCGTGGCGACGCTCGGCTATTGGCGGAGCCTCAACCGCTCCGACGGCTCGGTGAATTCGATCTCGTCGGATGCGCATTGCGGCCTCGGGCGCGCCCCGACCTTCTCCGACAACCTCGTCGAGGTCTCACGCGTCAACTGAGGCGGTTCGCCGCTCGGCTGCCAATTATTTGCTCTTCGTGCGCCATCCGCACATGTATAGCTTGGATGAGATTGGTCTCATCCAAGGAGATATTGATGCCGAAATCATTACGATTGTTTGCATTGCTTATCGCGGCACTGACACTGGGCGTGGCCGTTTCCACGGGCGACGCCGCGGCGGCGTCCTGTTCGCGCGGCGCCAAATCGAAGAATTCGAACACGCCCGTCAAGATGACCTTCGTCAACAAGAGCGGCGAATATCGCGGGGTGATGTGGGCCGATTTCAACGGCAAGCTGGTGAGCTATGCCAATCTCAATCCCGGTCAAAGCTATACGGTCAACACCTTCGCCACGCATCCCTGGATCTTCACCGACGGGCCCGGCAATTGCGTCGAGATGTTTATCGCCCGTGCCGGCACCAAGAGTTACACGCTCAAGGTCAAGGCGAGCGGGCAGGGCGGAGACTGAGCACCGTTATCCCGCGGCGCTCGGCATGCCATGGCCTTCACCTCCTGAATCACGGTGAAACCTTCGAAGTCCGGATGGCCGAGATAAAGGGGCTTATTGCCGCCGGCACCGGCATGCGCCTTGCGGAACGCCTCGGAGCGTGTCCAGTCGAGAAACGCCGCTTCGGAAGCCCACAGCGTGTGCGAGGAATAGAGCACGTGGTCCTCGCGCTCGGGCCCTTTCAGCAAATGAAAGGCGATGAAGCCGGGGACGGCGTCGAGGTGGCTGTCACGGGTCAGCCAGACCTGCTCGAAGTCGTGCTCGGCGCCTTTCCGCACCTTGAAGCGGTTCATGGCGATATACATCCTTCTATTCCTTCCTACGCTGCAGAATAGCCGACAAGGGGGGGTTTGCAGGCTTCTCTTCCGCCTGTAACCGCTCAGCGACAATTGACCGCCGTCAATAAACGGACGCGCAACCCGTTCTTATATAGTTGCTCGTTAGCCCCATATCCCGCCAAGGAGACCTCCATGAACAAGGACGTCAAGGAGCGCCGCAAGGCGCCGCTGACAACGCCGACCGATCTCGGCGACAATGCCCGCCGCGACATCACCGGCGCGCTGAATGCACTCCTCGCCGATGTGTTCGCGCTCTATCTGAAGACCAAGAATTTCCATTGGCATGTGAGCGGGCCTCATTTCCGCGACTACCATTTGCTCCTCGACGAGCAGGCCGATCAGATCTTCGCCATCACCGACGACATCGCGGAGCGCGTGCGGAAAATCGGCGGCATCACGCTGCATTCGATCGGCAATATCGCACGGCTGCAGCGCATCCCTGACAACGACGCCGACTATGTCGAGCCGCTCGACATGTTGGCCGAGCTCAGGTCCGACAATCAGGCGCTGATCGCGTCCATGCGCGAGACCCACAGTCTTTGCGACGACGAGAACGACGTGGCGACCGCGAGCCTGATCGAGGTTTGGATCGACCAAGCCGAGCGGCGGGTTTGGTTCCTCTACGAGGCGACCTGGCGGGGCGACGCCACCGGGCATTAGGGTCGCGCTTTCCGAGGCATCGACCGTCCGATTTGTGGAACTTTTCTCCGGTTTCCCGGCTTTTCGCAGTGATGTCGAGATATCAATTGCGGAGCACCTAACAATGAGCAATCGTCTGTTGGCCGTACTGGCCGGTTTTTCCGCCCTTATCCTTGCCTCTTGCGGCGCGCCGAGCACGCCCGATTTCGTCCAGAGGGCCGCGCTGAGCGACATGTACGAAGTCGAGGCCGGGAAGATCGCGAGCGAAAAAGGACAATCCGACGCCGTGAAGCAATTCGGCGCGCATATGGTCGAGGCGCATAGCAAGACCACCGAGGAGCTGAAGGGCATCGTGCAATCCGAGAAGCTCAACGTCGAGCTTCCGGCCAAGCTCGACAGCAAGCATCAGGGCATGATCGATGACCTGAACAACGCGAAGCCCGAGGATTTCGACAAGACCTACGCCGATCAGCAGGTGAAGGGCCACAAGAAGGCGGTCGATCTGTTCGATAAATATGCGGAGAGCGGCGACAACGCCGCGTTGAAGCAATTCGCCGCTAACACGCTTCCGACCATCAAGCAACATCTCGAGCAGGCCGAGAAGCTCGCGCAGTAGCACGTGTCTGCCGCTATCGTTTCAATGCCGCCTTCCGGTCTCGGAAGGCGGCATTTTTGCGATGAGAACCATCCGACACGATCGCGTCCGTTTGCCACGAGCGGCGCGCGCGAATAGGGACGGGCCGTGTAACCGGGAGGGTTTTATGGCGATCATCGGGACCGCGCGGTCCACCTTCCTACGTTTCATCGAGTCTGAGGCGTCCGGCGGACTCGTGCTGATGGCGAGCGCGGCACTCGGCATGTCGGCGGCGAATTCGTCCTTCGCCGGCAGCTATGCCGCGCTGCTGCATACCGAGGTCGGCGGGCTCGATGTCCTGCATTGGATCAATGACTGCTTGATGGCCCTGTTCTTCCTGCTGGTGGGGCTGGAAATCAAACGCGAGATCCTGGCCGGCGAGCTCGACACGTGGCCGCGGCGCACGCTGCCCTTGATTGCCGCGCTCGGCGGCATGGTCGTCCCTGGTCTCATCTTCATCGCCGTCAACTGGGCGAGCTCCGAGAATTGGCGTGGCTGGGCCATCCCGACCGCCACCGACATCGCTTTCGCCCTCGGCGTGCTGTCCCTTTTCGGCTCGCGAATTCCGCATTCGCTCAAAGTGTTCCTGACGTCGCTCGCGATCATGGACGATCTCGGTGCGATCATCATCATTGCGATCTTCTATGCCGCCGGCCTGTCGCCCCAGGCGCTGGGGCTCGCCGCATTGATCGCGGCGCTGCTGTTCGGGCTCAACCGCTTCGGCGTCAAGCGGCTCGCGCCCTATCTCGTGCTCGGCATCGGTCTTTGGGCCTGCATGCTGTTCTCGGGCATCCACCCCACGCTTGCCGGGGTGGTGCTCGCTTTTGCCATTCCGCTCGGCACGCCCGAAGCGCAAGGCGAAGGCTCGCCGCTCTGCCGCCTGGAAGATGCGCTTGGACCGTGGGTCGCCTTCCTCGTGCTGCCAATTTTCGGTTTCGCCAATGCCGGCGTGTCACTTGACGGACTCGGGCTCGACCTTTTGCTTGCGCCCCTCTCGCTTGGCATCGTGCTTGGGCTTTTTGTCGGCAAGCAGCTCGGCATCATGGCGTCGATCGCCGTCGCGAGCCGCGTGGGCGTGGTCCAGTTTCCGGCCAATGCCAGCCGGCGCCAGGTCTATGGGGTGGCCCTGCTGTGCGGCATCGGCTTCACCATGAGTCTTTTCATAGGGTTGCTCGCTTTCGCCGATGCGGAGCGTGTTGCCACCATCAAGATCGCGGTGCTTGCGGGATCGCTGCTGTCGGCTTTAGCCGGCGCGGCGATTCTCCTTTCGCGCAAGCCGGCAGATTGACTCAGCCTGGGCTACTCGCGTCGCCGTAGAGCCAATCGAAACGGTCCAGCGCGTTCTCTTCCCGCCTTCGCGCCAGCAACAGATTGCGGGCAAGCCGTACCGAACCGCTTACATGGTAGAGCCGACCGAAGCGGCGGGAGAGGCGCTGCACGCGCGTATTGCGCGGCCGCCGCAAGGATTCGTAGCGGCGAAAGGCATTCGCCGGATCACCGGAGCATTCTGCGATGCAGGCAGCGAGGGTGACGGCATCCTCGATGGCAAGCGCGGCACCTTGCGCGAGATAAGGCAAGACCGGATGCGCGGCATCGCCGAGAAGGACGACGCGGCCGGTCGTGTAGCGATCAAGACCGGTGAGGCGATAGAGAGACCAGCTGCGCCAGGCTTGTGCTTGTTCCAACAGACGCATCGCCTCTCTCGACCAGCCGGCGAAATGCGCGAGCAAGGTTCGGGAGTCGGCAGGTTCGTTCCAGCCTTGCCGCGCGGCGCCGCCTTCGGTGACCGCGACGAGATTGAGATCGCCGCCGCCCCGCAGAGGGTAATGCACGAGATGGGCGCGCGGGCCGAGCCAGAGCCCGACCGCGGGCGCGTCAAAGGGAGGCGACAAACTCTTCCGCGGCAGCAAGGCGCGCCACGCCGTGGCGCCGGTATGGCGAAGGCACGCGGCGCGACGGATACATGGCCGCACCGTAGACCAAATCCCATCGGCGCCGATCAGGCTCGTCCCGGTCGCATCGCTCCCACCCGCCGCGCGCGCCACGACGTTGCATCCGTGCGTCTCGACTTGCGCCACGTCGAAGCCATTCCGCAACGTAACGTTGGGCATGCCTGCCGCTACCCTGGCGAGCGCGGTATGAAGGTCGGCGCGATGCAGCGTCAGATAAGGCGCGCCGTAGCGCTGCTCGACAGGCCGTCCAAGGGGCATGGCGGTGAGCTTCCGCCCCGAGAGTCCGTCATGCAGCCAAATCGCCTCGGGGCGAAAGGCGATAGACGCGATCCCGTCGAGCAGACCAAGCGCTTTAAGCGCACGCGTGGCATTGGGCCCGAGCTGGATTCCGGCGCCGGTCTCGTCGCCGGAACGGGAGCGCTCAAGGATCTCGGTCTCGATGCCCTGCCTGCCAAGCGCGATCGCTGCCGTAAGACCGCCGATGCCGCCGCCGACTATGAGAACGCGCTCTGCCCGTTTCGGCATGAGGGAGGATTGGGAATCAAGCCGCCGGAGCGCCCGGCGGGAAGGTCGCCGCGTAAACGCAGGCGGGCGGATCGCTCTCCGCCGCTCCGAGCGCGCGGTCATGCTCGAACAGGGTCGAGCAATACGGGCAGACGATTTGCGTCTCGTGCCCCATATCGAGGTAAACATGCGGATGATCGAACGGGGGACTCGCCCCCATGCATTGAAATTCTTTGACGCCGATCCTGATCCGATCGACGCCCTGGTCGTTGACGAAATGCGGCACCAGCGTTTGAGCCATGGAAGTGTTGGTTCTGTTCGTTTGCGAAACGGCGGCGAGCATAGTGACCCTTGAGGCAAAGCGGTAGCTCAAGAATGCAGAGCTTCGATTCAGCCGGCGTAGAAATCGTCTATGACGAGGAAGGAGAAGGGGACCCGATCCTTCTCATCCATGGCTTTGCCTCCAATGCCGCAACCAATTGGCACCATACGCAATGGGTGCGCACGCTGACGGATGCCGGTCGACGCGTGATCGCTCTCGACAATCGCGGCCACGGGCGGAGCGAGAATATCTACACGCCGGAGGCCTATGGGGCGCCGACAATGGCCGAGGATGCCCGTCGCCTGTTGGACCATCTCGGAATCGAGCGCGCCGATATCATGGGCTATTCGATGGGCGCGCGCATCGCCACGTTCCTGGCGCTTGCGCATCCAACCCGGGTGCGGAGCGTCGTGCTGGCCGGAACCGGGATCAATCTCGTGCGCGGGATGGTGGGGACTGGGCCGATCGTCCGCGCGCTCGAGGCGCCGCGCATCGAGGATATCTCCAACGACACGGCGCGGACCTTCCGGGCTTTTGCCGAGCAGACGGGGAGCGATCTGAAGGCGCTCGCCGCCTGTCTGCGGGGCCCGCGCGAAAAGATCACGGCCGATGATCTTGCCCGCATCATCATGCCGACGCTCATCGCGGTGGGCACCAGGGATGTGATCGCGGGCTCCGGCAGAGCATTGGCAGACCTGATTCCAGGGTCGCAACTCCTTGAAATCGAAGGGCGAGACCATATGAAAGCCGTCGGCGACAAGCGGTTCAAGCAAGGTGTGCTCGACTTTTTAACCAGCCGGGCTTAGTTCAGTGGTCATGTCATCGGCTGGTCCCTAGGTCCTTCGAACGGGGTGTGTTGAGGTTCAGATGCAAAAGCCTTATGCGGCAACAGAGTCGCAGATCAAAAGCTACGACCCGATCTGGAGTCAGGTCCGGCGCGAGGCCGAAGAGATCAGCAGGTCCGAGCCGGCGCTGGGCGGCTTCATCTATGCGACGGTGCTTAGCCATGCCAAGCTCGAGGATGCGGTCTGCCACCGGCTCGCGCGGCGCCTGCAGCATGCGGCGCTCGATTCCGGCCTGCTGCATAAGATGTTCCATGAAGTGCTCGAGGCGCAGCCGTCGCTCGGCGATGCCTTCCGCGCCGACCTCATGGCTACCGTCAAGCGCGATCCGGCATCAGCCCGCCTGATCGAGCCCTTGCTCTATTACAAGGGCTTCCATGCGCTCGAGACCTACCGCATCGCGCACTGGCTGTGGGAAGCCGGCCGCAAGGACTTTGCCCTTTATCTGCAAAGCCTGACTTCGCGCTTTCTCCAGGTCGATATCCACCCGGCGGCTTCGATCGGCAGAGGCATCATGCTGGACCATGCCACCGGCATCGTCATCGGCGAGACGGCCGTGATCGGCGACAATTGCTCGATGCTGCATGGCGTGACCCTGGGCGGCACCGGCAACGAGAAGGGCGATCGCCATCCCAAGATCGGGCGCGGCGTGATGATCGGCGCGGGTGCCAAGATCCTCGGCAACATCAAGGTTGGGGACTGCGCGCGGATCGCCGCCGGCAGCGTGGTGCTCAACGACGTGCCGTCGCGCCGCACCGTTGCGGGCGTGCCGGCGCGCGAGATCGGCTTTGCCGGCTGCGAGGAGCCCGCGCTTGCCATGGATCAGATGTTCGCGGACGATGACGAGACTCGCCGCGACTAGGCTTACGAAGCTTCCGAAAAGCCCGGTCACGCGGGCGTCCAGGAGACCGCGATGACACCGGACGAAATCATCAAGCTCGAAGCTTATCTCAAGAAAGTCTTCCGCCTGCCCGACATCCAGGTGCGGCAACGGCCGCGCAAGGAGGATTCGGCGGAGGTCTATGTCGGCGAGGAGTTCATCGGCGTACTCTTCCGCGACGACGACGAGGGGGAGGTCGCCTATCAATTCCAGATGGCGATCCTCGATTACGACCTCAAAGAGTGAGGCCGTGCCGTCCTGGCACGCCGGTTAACTAATCCTTTAGAATTCGCGTTGGAGGGAAGCTCTCCCTGACTAAAGTGCGCGCGGGCCAACCGCGCACGGCGGAACGGGATTCGATGCTTTCTCTCGCGAGCTATCTCTACGTAACGGCAGTCGGCTTCGTCACCGCCGGCACGCTGGCGAGCTTCGTTCAGCTCATCTCCGGGCGCCCGATGCGCTTCGGCATGCAGCCCGACTCTCTCTACGCTTCGATCGGCGGCGTGCTTCTGCGGGTCGCCGCCGGCCCCGCCATCCTGATGCGCAATGCGTGGCGGGGATTGCGCCTGCAGGGCCGGGCCAAGATCTGGTTCGGCCTTTCGGCGGCCATCGCCGCGGTGTGGAGCCTCTTCTCCGGGGCGGTTCTCCTCGACGTCATCTTCAAGCTTCTCAGCGCTTGAAAAAAAGGAGCCGGCCTCTTGGCGAGGCCGGCTCTAGTAAAGGCCCGGTGGGGTCGGGGATGGGTGGGGGATGATCACCGGGCCTTGTCGTGCGTTCCCAGATCGCGGACCTGGGGCGAAAACTCCTCTTAGTGGCTGTTGGACGCCGAGACGGTGGTCTGCGGCACGGTTTCGGGCGGCAACAGCGAAATCCAAACCAGCGGGTTCTTCTCGGACTGGCGCTTGACGTAGGTGTAGGGCGTGTCGGTCCAACGCACGACGTCGCGGCGCTTGTTGTCGAGAATGAAATCGCCCTTGTCGGTGCGGACAGTCAGCACCGCGTGGCCTTCATTGTTCTCGTCGCGAACGACGGTGATCAACAGCGCGCTCTCTGGAAAGCCGGCCTGGATCAGCGTGCGGCGCTTGAGCAGCACGTAGTCCTCGCAGTCGCCCTTGTTGGCCGTGGGATAGGCCCACACTTCGGCCTTGCCATAGAGCTCGAGGTCGGTGATCGGCGCCACGGTCGTATTGACCGCCGTGTTGACGTCCTCGATCTGCTTGAACTTGGCGGCGTTGAGTTGAATCCGATCGGCGAAGCGACGTCCCGGCCGGCACTCGACTTGGTGCTCACGACAAAAGGTCACGTAACCGATCGGCGGTAACGTATCGCCGAACGAGGTCAGGAACGCGACTTTCTGCACTTGCGGCGCCGGGGCCAGACTGATCGCATGATCATTGGTCGCGCCGACCGGCATGGAAGAGATGAACATCAAGAAGGCAGAGCCCACGACAAACTGTTTCATTGCACCCCCCGTATTATTGAGGGCACTGTCGCAGAAAGACTTTGAGATCCCGATAAAAGAAGAGAGCGTTTTGAAGTAGTATTGGTAGTGGTTTTTTAGTTTGAACTACTCAAACCTGAACGTTCCGGCATTATCTAAAATTTTACCCAATTGAAGAACAAAGCGTGTCGACCCGCTCCAATTGGCGGTTTTCAACGGCTTTACTTCTTTTGGGAAGCTTTGACTTCGGCTAGCCGAACGTTCGGGCGAGGCTGTCGGGATCCTGCATCTCGACGAATTGCAGCGCGATGCCCTGCTCGTGATGGCGGACGACGCGGCCGCGCATGCGCCCGAGAACGACCACGGTGCCGGCCGGAGGCTTGACCGTGCAGGCGACCGAGGCGCCGCTGAGCGAGACGTCGATAACCCGGCAATTGTGCACTTCGCCGTTGGGCAGGATCAGCTTGGAGGCGTTGATTCGGGGGACGACCCGCTCGTGCTTGCGCTCCTCGCCCAGGCCGAGGGCCTTCTGGTTGATGAGCCAGGTGAGGAGGTTGGCGATCCGCTCCCGCTTATACAGGCTCGCCACGATGCGCACGCCGAAGCCGCCGTCGAAGCAGCGCACGACGATCCCCTCGATCCGGCCGAGATTGTCCAGGTAAGCGACGATGCGCTCCCCGATATTGCAGGGCAAGGGGGCGAGCATCGCCATGCCGCCCGCCGACATGTTGATGACTTGGCAAGGATATTCTTGTTTGTCCTCCCGCATGAAGCGGCCGAAGACGGTCACGGGCACCCGGCGATGGCGCCGCCGGTCCGGCACGATTTTCGGCCAGTTCGCCCTGCGATCGAGGAGCCGCTGGCCGCGTTCCTTCAAGGACTCGGCAGGCGTTCCTTCATCGATCGTGGGGAGGCTCATCTACCGCCGGGGGTTGTGGCCGCGCGTGAGTTCACGCTCGAAGCTAGCCAGACGCGGTTAAGGAACGTCTAAGCCCTCGGCCCAAAACGATAATCGTCAGTTGCCGCCTTATTTTGGCACTAGGCGCCGCTTTTTCCGAGGCCGCCGGGAAGGACACGCAAGCGCCGCCGCGCCAGGCTGATCACCTCGGCGCCGCCTTGCGCAAAGGACGGCGAGCCGTCCGGCCAATTGAGGTCGAGATCGACGATCTCTTGGCGTTGCAGGGGCTCGGCGCCCAGCCAAAAGGGCGGCTCGATGGCGACGATGGCGCCGAGAACGCGGTTGATCGATTCGCCGGTATGGATAAGGGGAAGGAGGAGGAGCTCGAAATCCGCTTGCCGGTTGCTGCCGGTAAAAGCGCGGAATCGGCCCTGGCCGACCGCGCCGTCCGTGAACACCGTCCCGAGGAGGGACGACAGCGCGTCGCGGTCCGAATCCTCGAATAAGTTTAACAGATCGGCGCCGCGCAGTTCGCGTCCGAACTGCTCGCAAATCCTCGTGCCGGCGAGACGGAAGCGGTAGCCGAGCAAACCCGCGGACTCGACGATGAACGTTTCCGGCAGGAGAGCAGCAATTTGCGACGGCTCGATCTCGAAGCGCCGGGGCGCAATACGGCCATTGCGTATGCGATCCCAATACGCGTAAAGCTGCCTACTCGTTGACTGCATAACCCACCCACATCCACGCTACACCGTTAATCAATCTCGCGCCCAACCTTCCGCCGCGCCAAGGTAAACATCCCGGTTTGGCACAGATGGCGAGCTCACATGGACCGAATACGCAGGGACTGTGCCAGCGACAGGTCGCGCTCGTGGCGTCCTCGGCGATGTCGGCGATTAAGGTTGCCCGGCGCGCATTCGCGCGTTCCTGGAGAGCATTCCCGCCATGTCAGCGCGTGAACCGATCCTCAATGTTCCGCGCAGCGTTGCCGGTGTCGCGGCGCTCTTGATCGTGGTGCAGATCGTCAGAGGCTTGTTGCCTGACGAGCTCGATCTCACCTTCCTGCTCGCGCTCGCCTTCATACCGGCGCGTTACAGCGGGGCGGCGCTCGAGCTTCCCGGAGGCTATCTCACCGCGGTGACGTCCTTCGTCACCTACATGATGGTGCATGCGGGCTGGCTGCATCTCACCGTCAATCTGCTTTGGATGCTCGCTTTCGGCAGCGCCGTGGCACGCCGCACGGGCGGCGGTGGATTTCTCCGGTTCTCGATCCTGTGCGGCATTGCCGGCGCGGTGACGCATCTGATGTTCCATTACGGCGACATGGCGCCGGTGGTCGGCGCATCGGCGGCGATCTCGGGGCAGATGGCCGGAGCCCTGAGATTCATCTTCAAGGCGCAGCCGCTGCCGGGCCAGCGCATGCCAGATTTCATCGCGGCGCCGAGAATGAGCCTCGCGCAAACTTTCAGCGATCGGCGGATCATCGCCTTTCTCGTCTTCTGGGTGGCGCTCAACGCCTATTTCGGGCTTAGCGCGGTTCGGATCGCAGGGGAGGCGGGAGGGATCGCGTGGGAGGCGCATATCGGCGGCTTCATCTGCGGCCTGCTCCTGTTTGGCGTGTTTGACCGGTACCGTCCCGCGGAGCTCGAGCCGGAGACGAAGGTGATTTAGAGCGCCTTTCGTGCGCGACTTTTCAGATCTCTTGCGCGTTATTCGCGTACGGGACAGAATGTCGCAGTCCAACGGGGCGCCAGTCCCCGGGGCTGGAGGAAACGAGCATGAACGTAGCCACTATCCTGAAGTTGAAGGGCACGCAGGTGGTGACCTCGGCCCCGAACAAATCGCTGCTCGAGATTGCGGATCTGCTTGGGAAGCACGGCATTGGCTGCGTCGTCATCACCGCCGGCGACGGCAAGGTCGCGGGCATCGTGTCGGAGCGTGACATCGTGCGCGAGATCGCGCGCGCCGGGTCGAAGGCGCTGAAGGAGCCCGTGGAAGGCTGCATGACCAAGGCGGTGGTCACCTGCCGGGAGTCCGACACGATCGACAGGCTCATGGCCGAGATGACGGCGCACCGCTTCCGCCACATGCCCGTCGTGGAGCGAGGGCGGCTATGCGGGCTCGTCTCGATCGGCGACGTGGTGCGAATGCGGATCGCGGAAGCGGAGATGGAAGCGGCGGCCATGCGCGAATACATCGCCACGGGCTGACAGCGTCAGGCAGCGAGCGCGCGCACCGCTATTCGGATCTCTTCGACGTGCTTGTCGGCCGCGCGCGCGCCGAGCTCGATTGCCTCGCATGCGCGATGAAAGTCGAACAGGCCGATGCTGCCGAGTTTCGGGCCGATGGTGATATCCGGCGGATCGCCAGCGAGGCGCGAGCGCGCGATGCGGTCCTGCGTGATGTTGATCGCGTCCATCATCACCGCCGACATGCCCGGCGCGCCGTTGGTGCGGCCGAAGATCTGCCGATGCAAGAGATGCACCGCCGCGCGGCCGTTGGAGCCGAGCAGCTCCACCTCGTCGCTGAGCCGCGCGGGTTCCGCCAAGGCTCCGTGATCATGGATGACGGCGCCCTTGCTGAAGATGTCATTGCTGAGGTTCACGGCGATGACGATGCGGGCGCCGAGCGCGCGGCACACCGACACGGGGATGGGGTTGACCAGCGCGCCGTCGATCAGCCACCGGCCATTGATCTGGACGGGACGGAAGATACCGGGAAGCGCGAACGACGCCTGTAGCGCGTTGACCAGGCTGCCCTTGTTGAGCCACACCTCATGGCCGGTTCCAAGCTCGGTGGCGACGGCCACGAATTTGCGTTCGAGCCGCTCAATGGTGAACTCGCGCAGGTGATGCTCGAGGCGCGAGCTCAACCGCTGGCCGGTGATGAGACCGGAGCCCGCGAAATTGACGTCGAGAAATCCGAAGATGCGGCGGCGGGTCAGTGTGCACGCGAAGTCTTCCAGCGCGCTGAGACGGCCGGTGACGAAACAGGCGCCGGCGACCGCGCCGATCGAGGTCCCTGCGACGATATCAGGCTCGAGGCCGGCCGCGATCAGGCTCTTCAGCACGCCGATGTGAGCCCAGCCGCGTGCGGCGCCGCCGCCAAGCGCTATGCCTATCGTCGGTTTCGCCATACCCATACGCCAAGCCGCCAATGGTCCGGCCACGCAAGGCCGCAAACGGCCATCCTTTCGTGTTAATCGGCATGGCCGAAGGCAGCGAATCTAGCCGCGAAGTACCTTACTCCGATTTCTTTAAGGTTCTCTTTGCGGCACTAGGATGACGGTAAACGCCCTCTGGATCGAACTGCCGCTACGCGTCGACGAAGCGGAGCGCGACCTGACCCGGTGCGCTGCCGAGAGCGACACGGCGATAGAAGCAGGTTCGGCGGCCGGTGTGGCAGGCGGCTTCAGCGCCTTGCTGCTCGACCTTCAGCCAGATCGCATCCTGGTCGCAATCGGTCCGCATCTCGACAACACGCTGCGTGTTCCCGCTCTCTTCGCCCTTACGCCAAAGCCGGCCGCGCGAGCGCGACCAATAATGTGCCTCTCCCGTCTCGATGGTGCGGGCAAGCGCCTCGTCGTTCATATAGGCAAGCATGAGCACCTCGCCGGTCGCGGCAGAGGTAGCTACGACCGGGACGAGGCCATGCGCGTCAAATCGCGGCGCGAAGATGGTGCCTTCCTCGCTTTCCGACTTGCTGGTGGGGGAAGGGAATCCCGCAACCTTGCTCACCGCGCTCCGTCCTTCGCCGCCGCGCCCGTCAGGGCCGGCCACGCTCGGTCGCAAGCATCATGAAACGCGCCTGCTGCGCCGGATCCTCCTTGAAGATGCCGGTGAACTGCGTGGTGATGGTGGCGACGTTGGGCTTCTTCACGCCGCGGATCGACATGCACTGATGCACGGCCTCGATCATCACCGCCACACCTTTCGGCTTCAGCGCCTTGTCGATGATTTCGGCAATCTGCGCAGTCATGGTCTCTTGCGTCTGCAGTCGGCGCGCGAACACCTCCACGACCCGGGCGAGCTTGGAAATGCCCACCACCCGGTCGGTCGGGAAGTAGGCGACATGCGCCTTGCCGACGAAGGGGATCATATGATGCTCGCAATGCGAGTGGAGCTCGATATCGCGCAGCATGACGATGTCGTCGTAGCCGGCCACCTCGTCGAAGGTGCGCGACAGCACTTCAAGCGGATCCTCGTGATACCCGGCGAAAAACTCGTCATAGGCCGAGGTCACGCGGCGGGGGGTCTCGCGAAGGCCCTCACGGTCGGGATCATCGCCGGCATAGGAGATGAGCGTACGGACGGCCTCCTCGGCCTCCTCGCGCGAAGGGCGAACGATCCCTTGTGCGCGGCCCATTTCGGCTGGCGGCCGCGTCCTCAATTTCTTCACCGTGGCATCCATATACGAGTTTCCTTGTAGGGCTCAACGCAAGAGGAGTAATCGAGTTGCCGCTTGATGTTAGATGCCACGTCGATCCGTTTGGTTACAGGCTTTCGTAGGCTGGCCCTCTCTTTCCTACGCCCGGGTGCATATATAATGCGTGAATTGAGCCTGCAAGGCGAGGCCGGCGCGACGACCATGACACTGCCCGACGATATCTATAGCCAGCGCATTCTCGAACTTGCTGCGGCCTTGCCGCGGACGGAAAGGCTGTCCGCGCCTGGGGCCAGCGCCAAGGCCCATTCCAAGCTTTGCGGCAGCACCGTCACCGTCGATCTCGCCATGGAGGATGGTATCGTGACGGATTACGGCCAAAGCGTGCGGGCCTGCCTTCTCGGCCAGTCGGCCGCGTCGGTCATGGGCCGGGAGATCATCGGCACGAGCGCCGCGGAATTGCGCGAGGTCGGCGCGGTGATGCGGAAGATGCTGAAAGAGGAGGGGCCGCCGCCGCAAGGCAAATGGGGCGACCTCGCCGTTCTCGAACCAGTGCGCGATTACAAGGCGCGGCATGCCTCCACCCTGCTGGTGTTCGATGCGGTGGAGGACGCCATTGCCCAGATCGAGGCAAAGCGTGAAGATGCCGCTCGCGCCAAAGCGCATGTCTAAGAGCCTGTCGCGCCGCGGAAGGGGGGGGCAGATCGCAGCGCGGATCGCCAAGGCGATGCTGCTTGCCCCGATCGGGTTCTATCGCCTTGCCGTGTCGCCGCTGCTCGGCGTCAATTGCCGATACCTGCCCGGCTGCTCGGACTATGCGCGCGAGTCGATCGAGACTAACGGTGCCTGGAAGGGCGGCTGGCTCGCGCTGGCCAGGATCTGCCGCTGCCATCCTTGGGGCAGCCATGGGCATGACCCCGTGCCGAACCTCAGCGCCGAGCATCATCCCTTAGCGCCGTGGCGTTACGGACGATGGACCGGGTCTCGTGACAGCGAGATCAAACCGGGCTAAAACGCCGCCTTCAATCGATCTCTTACCTGCGCTGGTACGCAGGAGTGAGAGGAGCACGATATGTCGCAAATCTCCCTGACATTCCCGGATGGCGCGAAGCGCGCGGTGCCCCACGGCACTTCCGGCCTCGATGTCGCCAAGGCGATCTCGCCGTCGCTCGCCAAGCGCAGCGTGGCGATGAGCCTCGACGGCAAGCTTGCCGATCTCAAGGCTCCCATCAAGGCCGACGCCGCGATCAAGTTCCTGTCGCGCGGAGACAAGGAAGCGCTCGAGCTGATCCGCCACGATGCGGCGCATGTGATGGCGCAAGCCGTGCAGGAGCTCTATCCGGGCACCCAAGTGACCATCGGCCCGGTGATCGAGAACGGCTTCTATTACGACTTCGCCCGCGAGGAGCCGTTCACGCCTGAGGATTTGCCGAAGATCGAAGCAAAGATGCGCGAGATCGTCGCGCGCGACGCGCCCTTCAGCTGCGAGGTCATGGACCGGAAGCAGGCGAAGCAGCTGTTCGCCGACAAAGGCGAAGTCTTCAAGCTCGAGCTGATCGACGCGATTCCGGAGGGCGAGGAGATCAAGATCTACTCGCAGCGCGAATGGCTCGATCTCTGCCGCGGGCCGCATATGACCTCGACCGGCAAGGTTGGCAAAGGCTTCAAGCTACTCAAGATCGCGGGCGCCTATTGGCGCGGGGATTCGAACAATCCCATGCTGCAGCGCATCTACGGCACGGCTTTTGCCAGCGAGGACGACCTCAAGGCCTATCTGCACCAGCTCGAGGAGGCCGAGAGGCGGGATCATCGCCGCGTCGGCCGCGAGATGGATCTGTTTCATTTCCAAGACGAGGCGCCGGGCGCGGTATTCTGGCACCCCAAGGGCTGGGCGCTGTTTACCGCGCTGATCGACTATATGCGCCGACGCCAGCGGCAATGGGGCTATGTCGAAGTCAACTCGCCGGACATGCTCGACCGCGTGCTCTGGGAGCAGTCCGGGCATTGGGAAAAGTTCGCCGACCACATGTACATCGCCGAGACGCCGGATGAGCGCGTCTATTGTTGCAAGCCGATGAACTGTCCCGGGCATGTGCAGATCTTCAAGCATGGGCTGAAGAGCTATCGCGATTTGCCGCTCAAGCTCGCCGAATTCGGCAAGGTGCATCGCTACGAGCCGTCGGGTGCATTGCACGGGTTGTTGCGCGTGCGTCATTTCACCCAAGACGACGCGCATATCTTCGTCACCGAGGAGCAGATCACCGAGGAATGCGTCAAGCTGAACGAGCATATGCTGACGATCTATCGCGATTTCGGCTTCACCGACGTGCGCATCAAATTCTCCGACCGTCCGGCGAAGAGGGTGGGCGCCGACGCGGTGTGGGACAAGGCCGAGGCCGCCTTGAAGCGGGCGGTCGAGGCCGCCGGGCTGGCCTACGAGCTCAATCCCGGCGAGGGCGCCTTTTACGGACCGAAGCTCGAATATGTGTTGCGCGACGCGATCGGCCGCGACTGGCAATGCGGCACGATCCAGGTCGATCTCAACATGCCGATGCGGCTCGGCGCCTTCTATATCGGGCCCGACGGCGAGAAGACGGTGCCGGTGATGATCCACCGCGCCATGTTCGGCTCGCTCGAGCGCTTCACCGGCATCCTCATCGAGCACTATGCCGGCCATCTCCCGCTCTGGCTTGCGCCGGTGCAGGCGGTGGTGGCGACCATCGTGTCGGACGCCGATACTTATGCCGGGGAGGTGCTCGAAGCGCTGGTCAAGGCCGGGCTCCGCGCCGAGGCCGATCTCCGCAACGAGAAGATCAACTACAAGGTTCGGGAGCACTCGCTCGCCAAGGTGCCGGTGCTGCTCGTGGTGGGCAAGCGCGAAGCTGAGGAGAAGACGGTGTCGGTGAGGCGGCTCGGGAGCCAGGAGCAGCAGGTGATGAAACTCGACGCGGCGATCGAGATGTTGGAGGCCGAGGTGGTGCCTCCTGATCGGCGCGAGGCTGTAAGGACGGCGGCGTAAGCCGCAATCCATGCCGACGCCCATCCTGACGATCGGGCATTCGCGGCACCCGATCGAGCGGTTTTTGTCGCTGCTCGAAGGAGCGAAGGTGACGGCGATTGCCGATGTCCGGTCGGCGCCGATGTCGCGCGTCTCGCCGCATTTCAATAAGAAGGCCTTGGCGGCGTCGCTGGAAGGGCAGGGCATCGCCTACTTGTTTCTCGGACAAGAGCTCGGCGGGCGCCCAGCGCGGCCGGAGCTCTACACGGACGGCGTCGCCGACTACGAGAAGATGGCGGCGTCGCCGGAGTTTCGCGCCGGACTCGCGCAATTGAGCGAGATGGCGGAACGGCGCAGAGTGGCGGCGATGTGCTCCGAAGCCGACCCGCTCGACTGCCACCGCTGTCTGCTGGTCGGCCGCGCTTTGGCTGAAGCCGGCATCGAGGTCGAGCATATCCTGTCCTCCGGCGAGATCGCATCGCAGGCCGCCATCGAAGACGCGCTGCTCGAATTTGCCAATTTCGCCGGCGAGGACTTGCTGATGCGATCGCGGGCCGAGCGACTGGCTGAAGCCTATCGCGCCCGCAATCGCAAAGCCGCCTATGCAAGGCCGCGAAAAGCCTAGAAACCGCGCAAGGCCTAGCGCGAGGGCCGGAACAAGGCGCCGGGATTGATCAACGGCGCGTTCGGATCGGCGGGCGACGTCGAGGAGAACCCGTCGAACGCCGTGCCGCTGCCGGCGCTCGGAGCTTGCCCGTCGCCAGCGACCACGCCGCCGGCCGGCGGGGGCGGCGGCTCAGGCGGGTCGGTCAGCGCTTTCAGATCCTCGGGCGAGGTCGGACCGTCGTCGACAACGACCTCGATCTGCTTGGCGTCGCCCGTCTCGATGGAGAATTTGCGCGTGTAGCTCAGGCCGCCGTGGTCGGCGACGACGGCATAGCTGCCCGGAGCGAGGATATGCGTCGGCAATGCGCCGGCATTCTCCTTTACGACGTCGCCGGCGGAGGTGAGGATGGTCCATCTCGTGTCGGCGAGCGCCTCGCCGCCAAGCGACTGCACGAGCTTGAACGTGGTCTTCGAACCGGTCTGTTTGATCGTGGCCTCGGAGACTTTGCCGGGCTCGACCGTCACGTCGGCTTTCACGGTCGCATTGGCGTCGCCATAGAGGCTTTCGATGCGATAGGCGCCGGCATTCAGCCTGATCACGACGCCGGGCCGGGCGTTGTGAAGGATCATGTGGCGATTGCCAAACTGATCCTCCTCGTCGGACATAACGTCGAACCGGATGACGCTCTCGGGCAGCGCCTCTCCGCCCGGCAAAAGGGCGGTCAGCTTCAATCCTCCGGTGTTGAGGACGAAGGTCTCCTCGAGCGAGCGCCCGCTCTCGACCTTGATCTTCTTGGTGAGATTGGACAGGCCGTAGGCGGCATTGACGAGATATTCGCCGGGAAGCAATGCCGCGGTGGGCATTGCTTCGCGGTGCGTGCTGAGGAGCTTGTAGCCGCTGCCCCCGGACGCCTTCGATTCATAGACGCGCCAGGTCAGCCCGTTCTGCAGTTTCGGCCCGGCCTCGGTAATCAGCGCCTTGAAGGTGACGGGTACCGGAAGCTGTGGCACCGGGGCGGCCGCCATTTTTGCGGCGGGTGGCGGCACCGGCGCTGGAGGGGGTACCATCTTGGTTGCCGGCAGAGGCGTCTCGGGCGCGGCTGTCATCTTCGCTGCGGGTGGCGAAGGCGGTTCAGGCACCGCCCCCATCGTGGCTACGGGTGGCGGCGTGATCGGCACGGACTGCACGACATTGACGGAGGGCCCCGGGGCCGGAGACTTACTTACGTCGGTAGCGCTGGGCGGTGGCGCTTCGACGGGCGGGACCTGTTGCGGCGAGCCGGATTGGAGCTCGATCGGCTGCGTGGCGACCGTGCCGGGTGGCAAATCGTCGTTGCTCGTCACGACCGAATGAGCTTGAGCCTGCGCATCGAGATCGATCGGTTCGGCTGTCGCCGTTCCCATCGGGAGCGCAGCTTGAGCCGAAGGCGCAGGCGCGCTCGTCTCGGCAGCAGCCAATGGTGCGGACGGCGGCGCTTCCTGAGCCGACGCGGCATCGAGCACCATGGCGAGGCCCTGCTTGAGCTCGTCGGCATTCGTCGCGGAAACGAAGGTTCCGCCGGTCGCGCCGGCGAGGCAGCTCAGAGGCTTGAGGGCATCCGCCTTGTCGTTATAGCCGACCACATGAATGCGCAGACCTTGCGCCTTCTCCTTCATCGCCACGGCCGTGGCGCAGATATCGGCGTCGCATGTGTCGCCGCCGTCGGCGATGAGCACGATGTCGAGCCGCTTGTGTTTGTCGGCGGCCTTGGCGGCATCGCTCAAGGCCGCGGCGAGGGGGGCCTGCCCTTTCGGCTTCACCTTGTCGAGAAGCTTGTCTTGCGTGTCGGCGGTGAGCTCGCCGGGATTGGCCAAGGTCTCGCTGTCGGCGCAGTTCGATGCCTTTCGGTGGCCGTAGGCCACGAGACCGAAGGAAAACCGTCCAGCGTACCCTCCGATCGCCTGTTCGAGCGCGGCGCGGACGGTAGCGATCTTGGTGGCGCCGCCGAGCTTCGCGTTCATGCTGCTCGATCCGTCAAGCACGATGATGGCGGCGGGCAGGCCTTCGGCAGCGGGAGGCGCGGATGCATTCTGAGCCGCGGCGGTTCCCACTCCCAGAAGAAGAGCGGCGGGCAAGAGCGTGAGCCTAAGCCCGACGCAGCGTTTCCCCCGCATAGCGATCGCTCCGATCCTCAGGCCGCAAGCTGTTATACCCCGTTTCGGGCGCGCATAACGGGGCGAAAATCCTGTGGGAATGAGGCCGATTTGGGGTATCGGAAGCGGCTTCCACCATCCGCGTCGGGCGCAGAGGGCGGCATTGTTCGGAAGCGGTTTTCGGGATAGGGAACGCCACTCCCGGCCCTCCTTGAGACCCTTCATGAACCCGACCATCGACCTTCTACTGACCCGCCGCTCGGTCTCGGCCAATGCTCTCGGCGAGCCGGGGCCGAGCGCGGAAGAACTCGAGCTGATCCTCAGATCCGCGGCGCGCGTGCCCGACCACAAGAAGCTCGTGCCATGGCGGTTCGTTGTCTTTCAGGGCGATGCCCGCGCGGCATTCGGCGCGGTGCTGGCAAATGTCTGCCGCGCGGAAGAGAAAGATCCCGGCGCCTTCCGGCTGGAAAATGAGGCCAAGCGCTTCCTGCGCGCCCCGCTCGTGATTGCCGTGATCTCGCGGGTAGTGAAGAACCCGGCGGCGCCGGAATGGGAGCAGATCCTGTCGGCCGGCGCCGCTTGCCAGAATCTCATTGTGGCCGCTACGGCCCTCGGCTACGGCGCACAATGGATAACCGAGTGGTGCGCCTACAGCGCCGGGGTGCGCGCGGCGCTGCCGCTCGCCGAAAACGAGCGCGTCGCCGGTTTCGTCTATATTGGCACACCGAAAGAGAAACCGGATGAGCGGGATCGGCCAAAGCTCGCCGACATCGTCGCTCCCTGGCAGCCGTGAAGCCTCCATGTTCTACGATGCAGTCGCCAACACGCACGGTCTCGCCATCGACCCGTTCAAGGCGCTGGTCGCGCCGCGGCCGATCGGCTGGATCTCGACGGTCGGCCGCAATGGCGTCGTGAATCTCGCACCCTATAGCTTCTTCAATGCCGTCTCCGAGGATCCGCATTTCGTGATGTTCGCCTCGGGCGGCCGCAAGGACAGCCAGCGCAATGCCGAGGAAACCGGGGAGTTCGTCTGCTCGCTCGCCACTTACGATCTGCGCGAGGCGATGAACAGAACATCGGCGGCCGTAGGGCCCGACGTGGACGAGATGCGGCTCGCAGGGCTGACGCCCGCGCCGTCGCGCCTCGTGGCGCCGCCCCGCGTCGCGGAATCCCCCGTCGCGTTCGAGTGTCGCTATTGGCGCACCATTGAGCTCCCGGGGCGGAACGGCGGAGTGAGCGTCAATGCGATCGTGCTCGGCCAAGTCGTTGGCGTGCATATCGCCGACACCGTCATCGTCAGCGGCAGGGTCGATGTGACGCGATTGAAGCCAATCGCGAGGCTCGGTTACGGGGATTATGCGGTGATCGACGAAGTGTTCACGCTGCCGCGGCCCCCGCGAGGCGGGGACGTGTCTCAATAGCCGAACTGCTCCGACAGAATGCGCTCTGCCAGCGTGTGGCCCGGATCGAACATCATGTGGATTTCGATGCCGCTCTCTTCCATCACCTCGACTTTGATCACGTCGCGGAATTCTGTGTGGTCGGCAACGGCGCTCACCGGACGCTTGTCGGCCTCCAGAACCTCGATGAGGACCTTGGCATCGTTCGGAAGGAGGGCGCCGCGCCAACGCCGCGGCCGGAACGGACTGATGGGGGTGAGAGCCAGCAGCGGTGCATTGATGGGCAGAATCGGCCCATGCGCCGAAAGATTGTAGGCGGTGGATCCCGCCGGCGTCGAAACCAGGATGCCGTCGCAGATCAACTCGTCGAGGCGCACCGTCTCGTCGACCGCGATCCTGAGCTTGGCAGCCTGATAGATCTGCCGGAACAGCGACACCTCGTTGATGGCCAGGGCCGCATGCGTCGCGCCGTTCGTGTCATGCGCCGTCATGCGCAAGGGATGGATGATGGTGATCTCGGCCTTCGCCAAGCGCTCCTTCAGCCCGTTCTCGCGATAGTCGTTCAGCAGGAAGCCGACCGACCCGCGATTCATGCCATAGATAGGGGTCCGGCTGTTGAGATGGCGGTGCATCGTCTGCAGCATCAGACCGTCGCCGCCAAGGGCGACGATCGCGTCGGCCTCGTCCACGGCGTTGTTGCCGTAGCGCTTGCTGAGCTTGGCGAGCGCTTCGGTCGACTCCTCGGTCTCGCTGGCAACGAAGGCGATTTTATCGAAGCGGGGCATGGTCTGCGTCGCGGCGCTCTGAGCAGGCTTGAGAACCGGGCCCTATAAATGCGAGCGTGGACTGCAAAAGCAAGCCCTACGCGCGTGAAGAAAGGGTCGATGCATGGCTAACGACGATCGGCCGGTGCTGGTCTACACGACCTTTCCAGCCCTGGAAGACGCCAAACGCGTGGGCGACGCCCTCGTGGCGGCGAGGCTCGCGGCCTGCGTCAATATGTTTCCCGGCATGATTTCGATCTTCGAGTGGGAGGGCGCGCGCGAGGAGGCGAGCGAGGTTGCCATGATCATCAAGACTCGGGCATCGCTCGCACAGGCCGTGATGAAGGAGATAAAGCGGCTGCATCCCTACGAGCTGCCGGCGCTGCTCGTGTTGCCAACCGAAGGCGGCAGCGCTGCTTATTGCGGCTGGATCGCGAGCCAAACCGCGATCGAAGAGCCGAAATGAGCCGAGAGGCCTTCGTCCTCGCCATCGATCAGGGCACGACCAGCACTCGCGCCATCCTGTTCGACCACACGGGGCGCCCTCGCGCCACGGCGCAGCTGCCGCTCACGCAGATCTATCCCGCGCCAGGCTTGGTCGAGCATGATCCGGAGGAGATCTGGCGCTCCGTCCTGCAAGTCGGCCGGGATGTGCTGTGCCAAGCGGGCGGGCAATCGATTGCCGCGGTCGGCATCGCCAATCAACGCGAAACCACTGTGGTGTGGGACAGGGCGACGGGAAAGCCGCTCGCCAATGCCATCGTCTGGCAGGACCGCCGCACGGCTCAGCTTTGCGCCGAACTCACGCGGGAGGGGTGGGACGCGCATGTCGCCGAGACGACAGGTCTCGTGATCGATCCGTATTTCTCGGCGACCAAGCTCGCGTGGCTTCTCACGAATATACCGGGCCTCGAAGCGAAGGCGCGGGCAGGGGAAATATGCTTCGGCACGATCGACAGCTTCCTTCTCTTCAGGCTGACCGGAAGCGAACTGCATGTCACCGATGCAACCAACGCCGCGCGCACCAAGCTTTACGACATACGTTCGGGTCAATGGGACGGGCGACTGCTGGACCGGCTCGGCATTCCGCGCGCGATGTTGCCGGAGGTACGCGATAGCCAGAGCGATTTCGGCAACACCAAGCAGGAGCATTTTGGTGCGAGTCTTCCCATCAGAGGCGTCGCCGGCGACCAACAGGCCGCGGCGTATGGGCAAGCCTGTTTCATTCCCGGCATGTTGAAAGCAACCTATGGCACCGGCTGCTTCGTGCTGGCCAATACTGGAAGCGAGAAAGTGGCCTCGTCCACCCGCATGCTCTCGACCATCTTCCATCAACTCCAGGGAGCGCGCACCTATGCGCTGGAGGGCGCGATCTTCATGGCCGGCGCAACAGTGCAGTGGCTCCGCGACAATCTCGGCCTTATCGCCAGCGCCGCGGAGAGCGAAGCAATCGCGAGCAAGGCCAATCCGAATTCCGGCGTCTATCTCGTTCCCGCCTTTCAGGGACTTGGTGCACCGTTCTGGGATGCGGAGGCGCGCGCCGCCATCGTCGGGCTGACGCGCGCCGCTTCCAAGGCCGATCTCGTCGCGGCAGGTCTCGAGGCGGTCGCCTTTCAGACGCGCGATCTCTTGACCGCAATGCAGCGGGACATGAGCGTAAGCGGCATTCCGAGTCCATCGGTCTTGCGTGTCGACGGCGGCATGACGGCAAATGCCTGGCTGATGCAGCGTCTTGCCGACATTCTGGGTCAACGGGTCGAGGTCGCGCTCACGGCCGAGACCACGGCGCTGGGCGCGGCCTATCACGCCGGCCAGGCAGTCGGATTTTACGGCGATGCGGCCGAGCTCGCGCGGGGCCGGACGCCGGGACGAAGCTTCGAGCCGCATATGAGCGAGACGGAAAGGAATGCGCGATATGCCGGCTGGCTTGCGGCTGTCGATCGCGTGAGATCGCAACGCACGGTTTGAAGCGTATGGCTCATCTGATAGCTAAGCACGTTCGCGCAGAGCGACGGTCGGGGTCCTCGGTGAACACTCTCAAGCGCTGGATTCTCGGTCTCTTATGGAGTGTCAAGCCCCCTCGGCTTTACGGCATTCCGGCGACGCTCCTCCTGATTGCCAAACATTACGGAGGGTCAGGTGTTCGGCCGGGTGATCTGCCCAATCCCGACGATGCCCTGCGCCATCCGGACGGGCTGGCCGGCATCTGCAACGATCTCAGCGTGCCGACCCTGAAAGCGGCCTACGCAAAAGGACTGTTTCCCTTTTCGCATATCGGCCCGCAAAAATGGTGGGCGCCGGCAGAGCGGATGGTTTCGCGACCGGAGGTAATTCACATCTCGAAGACGACGCGGCGACTGCTGCGCAACCATCATTACACGGTGACCTTCGACACCGCCTTCGCCGATGTCGTCAAAGCCTGTGCCGAACCTCGCGCAGGCCAAGTGCATCTCACCTGGATCAGGCCCGACATCATCGAGGCTTACGCAGTCTTGCATGCGGCTGGGATCGCCCACTCCGTCGAGGTTTGGGATCGCGAAGGTATTCTCGCCGGCGGCTTGTACGGCGTCGCCATCGGCAAGGTGTTCTTCACCGAGTCGATGTTTGCGCGGCAACAAGATGCCTCGAAGGTCGGCCTCGTCACGCTCAGCCGCCACCTGCAGGAATGGGGTTTCGTGCTGAACGACGCCAAACACGACAGCGCGCATCTGCGAAGCCTGGGTTTCACCTTGGTGCCACGGGCGGAGTTCAATGCGATTTTGCGGAAATCCTGCGGCGGAGCCGGGAAGACTGGACGCTGGGCTGTCGATAAAAGCCTGGACGTGGCTCGCTGGAACCCTGATCCCAGCCAAACTAAGTCGGGCGGAAGTGTGCCTTTATAGTATCGTCACAGGACCGTCATAGGATAAGGGCAGGGAGGACCCGCGAAATGACGATCGCCGCAATCGATTTCCAGCTTTTGGCCAATGCGGGATTTCCGCCCGCAATTTTCAAGGCGGGCGATACGATCTTCTCCGAAGGCGACAGAGGCGACAAGATGTATGTGATCCGCTCCGGACAGGTCGAAGTCGAAAGGAACGGCAAGATTGTCGAGACGCTTTCGGCGGGAGGTATCTTCGGTGAGATGGCGCTGATCGATGGTTCGCCACGCGCAGCGACGGCACGCGCCAAGACGGCGTGCGAGGTTGCTCCCATCACCGAGAAAACGTTCTTGTTCCTGGTGCACGAGACGCCCTTCTTTGCCGTCGCCGTCATGCGCGCGCTCGCGGACCGCTTGCGCCGATCGGTGCCCTAACCGGCGAGGGTCGACGCGCACGACCGCCGCTTGCCATCATGGCGTCAGCCAGCCATGATCGCTCGCGACTAAACCCCAAGCCTGCGCAATAGGCCCTTGTCACTCCTTGCGAATCTGGCGCTGCGGCGCCCGCGCAGAATGGAAGCCTCGACGCTCGGGCGCGACGCCATGGCGGGCGCCATCTCGGCGGTGGTGCAGATCGCGTATTGTACTTCCTTCGCCGCCCTCATCTTCACCGGCGACCTGGCCGGCGGTTTCTCGCTCGGACTCGCGGGGCTGATCATGGGGACGGTGGTCACTTGCGTCGTCATCGCCGTGACCTCGACCTTCTCGCCGGTCATCGGCGGCCCCGACTCACCTGCCGTCGCGGTCATGAGCGTGCTTGCCGCTTCGATCGCCACCGCACTCGCGGCCAAGGGCGCGAGCACGCCGACCATCATCACCAACGTCCTGGTCGCGCTGTCGGTCAGCACCCTGCTGACCGGCGTCCTTCTCTATGGCGTCGGCGCGCTCAGGATGGGGCAGTGGCTCAGATTCATTCCCTACCCCGTGATCGGCGGCTTCCTGGCGGCCTCGGCGCTGCTGCTCATCACTGGCGGCCTGGAAGTCGTGACGCAGACCAACCTTACGCTCTCGCCGTCGAGCTGGGAGGTTCTCTACTCTTCGCTCTATGGTCCGCAGGTCCTCATTGCGTTGCTGTTCGCCCTCTCCATCCCATTGCTGGGACGATGGGTGCCGAGCTATCTCTCCTTGCCGATCGCGTTCGTCGCCTTTCTCGTTCTTCTCGACGTGAGCCTGTTCGGCATCGTCGGCGACGAAAAACTTCGCAATGCCTGGTTCCTGCCCAGTCTCGGCGAGGTGCGCTTGTGGTGGCCGATCAGTGCCATGGTCGGGAGCCAGGTCGATTGGGGCGTAATTGCCCAGAGCAGCGCCGAGATCGGTTCGTTTTGCGGCGTCATGGCGATCGCTCTGCTGCTCGACGTGTCGAGCCTCGAGGTTGCCCGGCAGAAGACCAGCGATCTCGACCAGGAGTTCCGCTCGAACGGCCTTGCCAATCTGCTCGCCTCCGTGCTCGGCGGTTTCGGCGGGTCGCTGTCGATGAATGCCTGCCTGCTGCTCGACGAGTCGGGCGCCACTACCCGCTGGGCGGGCGCCATCGTCGGGATCGTCTGCGCCATCATCCTGTTCTCGGGCACCGATGTCGGAAGCGTGGTCCCGAAGACGATTCTCGCCGGCATGCTCGTCTATCTCGGGGCGGTGATCCTCATCGAGCTGTGGGAAGCGCCGGCGCAAAGTTCGTGGATGGAATGGGCGCTTACCGGCGTGATGACGTTGGTCATCATCAATTTCGGTTATTTCATGGGCGTTGTGCTCGGCGTCATCGGCGCATGCTTGATGTTCGCGCTGAGCTATAGCCGCATCGGTGTCATTCGGCGGCATCTGACGCGGCAGGAGTTTTCCAGCAATGTCGAGCGCTCACCCGAGCAGTCGCGCCTGTTGCGCGAAGAGGGCAAGCGCGTGCATGTCTTCTGGCTCTCCGGATTCATCTTCTTCGGCTCCTCCAACGGGTTGTTCGAGCGCATCAAGCGCGCCATCGAAGTGCAGCGGGAGAAGCCGGTTGGCTACGTGGTGCTCGACTTCAGCTCGGTTCCCGGCCTCGACACCTCGGCGGTGTTGAGCCTGGTCAAGCTGCGCAATTATTGCGAGGAGCACGGTGTCACGCTGGGATTTTCCGGCTTGAGCGAGAGCATGCGGCAAAGCTTCGAGCGCGCGGATTTTTTCGGCACCACGCGCCCGCATCAGGTCTTCGGCAGCCGCAACGAGGCGGTCGAGTGGTGCGAGGACATGCTGCTCATGCATCACGAGGTGGGCGCGGCATCGATCCACAGCTTCGAGAGCTGGCTGCAGTCGGAGTTTGGCGGCAAGGTCGATTTCGCGCGCATCGCATCGTACATGCAGCGCGAGGAGCTTTCGAACGGAGCGTTCCTGTTCCATCAGGGCGAGCCATCCGACTCCGTCGTGCTGCAGGAGTCAGGCTGCGTCGCCATCACCATCATCGACGAGCATGGCCGACCGATCCGCCTGCGGCGCATGATCGGGCACACGGTGGTGGGAGAGATGGGCTTCTATCGCGGCGTGCCGCGGACGGCGAGCGTGATCGCCGAAGGGCCGACGGTCATCTTCCGGCTGACATGGGAGGCGTTCGACAGGATGCAGGCGGAGGATCCCGCCGCCGCCGCCGCTCTGCACAAGCTCATCATCAGGCTGCTGTCCGACCGGCTGGAATTCGCCAATCGCGAAATCTCGGCCTTGCTTTAAGCCGAAGCCGCGACGAGTGCCGCCACGATGCCGAGATAGGTCAGGCCGTGGACGAGCTGATCGGTGCCGAGCGCGTACCAGAAGCCCGGGTTTTGCGGAGTTAGTCCGTTGCGGTGGGTAACCTGCTCCTTCAGCCAATCGACATGGTAGTGGACGAGAAACTCTCCGAGCGCGATCGCGCCGGCCATGAGCAGCGAGCCGGGAAGCAGCACGAGATAGACGAGCGGTGTGAGCGCCACGTGGATGCCGGCATGGACGAACCCGCCGGGATGGCCATAGGTCCCCTTGTTCAAATACTGGAACGGCGTCTGGAGATAGAAATCGGCGACCGCATGCTTGAACATCAGGACGCCGACAGCGGCGAGCGCGAGCAGGACGATTTGCGGCATTGGCGCTACTTCGATAAGGCCTCGGTGCTGCCGTCCCACTGAGCCGGCGGCGGATTCGTCCGGAAGAAAGCGATGCGCTGGCGATACAGCGCGTAGAGTTGGTCGAGGCCCGCGCCGTTCATCTGTTCGCATTCATGGGCGAGCGCTTCGGCAATATCCCAATCCCTGGCGCGGTAGCGCGCGAGGAACTCGCGATGCCGTTCGGTCAGAGCGATGAAGTCCGGCGATTGCTTCAGCGCGTTATCGCCGAGCAAGGCGAAGACACGCGTCGCCGCGGTCTTGCCCTTCACCTTGAGCAGATCGAGCTCCAGAAACGCGAAGTCGGGCGCCCGCGCCGTCGTGGATTCGCCCACCACCGTGCCGACGTCATAGGTCTTGGATTGCCCCTCTAGCCGTGAGGCCACGTTGACGTTGTCGCCGATCACCGAATAGTCGAAGCGCGTCTCCGAGCCGAGATTGCCGACGCAGCAAACGCCGGTGTTCAGCCCGATGCCGAGCCTGACGGGCTTATAGGGCCGCCCCTTCTCCTCCGCTTCTTCGCGCCAGCGATCGTTGAGCACTGCCATCTCGCGCATCATCCGCAGCGCGGCGCTGCAGGCGTGGACCGGATGAGCGTTATCATCGAGCGGCGCATTCCAGAACGCCATCACGGCATCGCCCATGAATTTGTCGATCGTGCCCTGCTCGTCGAGGATGATGTTGCTCAAGGGGGTAAACAGCGAATTGAGGAACCGGGTCAGCTCTTCGGCATCGAGCCCCTCGGAGATTGTGGTGAAGCCGCGCACGTCGCTGAACAGCAGCGTCATGTCGCGCGTCTCGCCGCCCAGCTTGAGCCGCGAAGGGTCGTCCGCGAGCTTCTCGACGAGAGCCGGCGCCATATAGTGCGAGAACGCGTGGCGCACTCGGTTTCGTTCCCGCTCGGTGCGCAGAAACACTGCGAGCGTTCCGACAAGATAGATCGCCGTGAGCGAGATGGCGGGGTAGATGGGATCGACGAGCCAGCCCAAGGACTCGAAGGCATACCACGAAATCCCGATGACCGAGGCAATGGCAAGGCCGCCGAGCACAGCGCTGCCGAGAGCGCCCATGCGATAGATGAGGAAGGCGATGAGGAGGCCGAGCACGAGGATGTACAACAGTTCAGCGGCGGTGGCGAAGTCGGGCCGCTGCAAGAAGGCGCCTTGTAGAATCTGCTCGATGGCCTGGGCATGAAGCGATACCCCCGGAACCGAAGCATCGAGGGGCGTTGCCCTCAAGTCGAGCAGCCCCGCCGCGCTCGTGCCGATGATGAGGATGCGCCCCTGGATGGCGTCGGCTCCAATCTCGCCGTTGAGCACCTTCCAAGCGGGAAGGTAGCGCTCCTTGGATTCAGGGGTGAACCTGATCCACATCTGGCCGTTAGCCTCGGTGGGGATCTCGAAATCTCCAATTTTGACGCCGACGATGCCGGTCTTCTCACCGAAGGCTTTCTCCCCGCTCGCGCCCGAAGACTTCACGATATAGGTCGAGGCGCCTTGCGCCAGCCTCAGCATGTCGGCGGCGAGTGCGGGATAAAGCGTGTCGCCAACCCTTACGACCATAGGCATGCGACGGATGATCTGGTCGTGCTCGGGAATCCAATTGAGCGAGCCCGTGCCTTGCGCCGTGTCTTGCAGCTCTTTCAAGCTCGCCGCAGCGCCTGGGTACAAAGGCGCAAACAGTCTCGGATCGTCGCCGCCATGGGCGAAGCCTGATTTGGTCTCCGGGACAGTCGTTCCCTGCGGGGCGGCGATGAAGCCGAGCACGACCGGGCTCTTGCCAATGGCTTCGGCGAAAACCTGATCGTTCGAGGGCAGCTTCTCCACTTCCTCGCGCAAGCCGGCCAAGGCTTCGGATTTGGGCCAGAAGCGCAGCGCGTTGGCCGGAGACATGCGATCGGGCTCCGGGAAAACCATGTCGAATCCAATCGCCGCCGCGCCGTTTGCAGTGAGCTTGTCAACGAGCTCGGCGAGAACCGTGCGCGGCCAGGGCCATTGGCCCACCTGCTTGAGCGAGGCCTCGTCAATATCGATGATGCGCACCGGCAACGCCGGATCGAAGGCGCGCGGGTCGACGCGCTGATAGGCATCGAAGACGAGCGATCTCAGCCTCGCGACCGGGCTCGGATCCCAGATGCGCAAGGCAAGCGACGCTAAGATGACCGTCCCCATGACGAGGACGTACAGGAGACGCGGACCCATCCCGTTGCTTGGTCTTTGCCAATCTGGAAAAGCGCCGGAGCGGCGCAAGATGGCAGACCCTAGCCAAAGGCGCGGGCTTGCTCCAGTGGCAACTTCCAGGCCCTAAACGGGGAGATCCGGGATCGAACGCGAAAGCCCCGGTCAACCAGCGCAAGCGCCGGCAGACGGCAGGCCTCAGTCAGCGGCAAACTGCCTAGTCGAACCATTCCGGGCGCAAATTGTGCCACACGGCGTTCGTCTCGAAGTCTAGTCTGGGAGCGAATTTTCGCTTGCCCTTCGCGAACCGTTCGTCGCCGTAGGCGGTTGAAGGATAGCGATCGACATAGCCGCCTCTATGCGCCCAACGCGCGCCTTTTGTCGGCGGCGGCGGGGCCGATCGCGACGAACAGGACGACAGTTCCTAACGTTGCGGCGGCGAAAAGCTTGAGCATCATGATCTCCCTGGCTGCAAAAGCCCTGGCAGTGGGTCTGGGTGCGTCCGCGGATGTAGGCGGCATGCGATAGGAGTTCAATGTGACCGGACCGCCGTCGGTCGCCACCGGATGCGGGAGCCAATGAACCGATGGCTGTTTCGCACTTCACTTCCCTGTGAGCGGCGTCGCGCAGCACTGCGCTGCCCGGCAAAGCTCGGCGAGGTGCACGGGCCGTTTTGCCGCAGCCTTTATCCCCGCCGGGACCTGCTGGGATATCATGGCGTTTATGGTTCGTATAAAATGGCTTTGGGCATGACCGCGGTGCGCATACGCTACGCAAGGACACCGACACAGGGCGGAGGGCGCATGGTGCGTCTTTCGGTACTTCTGGCGGCTGCTATCGCAGGGCTCTGCGCCCTTGGCGGAGATACGCAAGCCGCGCGAATGTGGTTGCCCAAAACCGATAACCCTTATTGCGACGTGACCACCTACATGCTCCGCGACCTTCCGGAGCAGGCCATGTCGACGCTCGATTCCAGCGGCCATGCCGTCATCGTGGTGAGCAGCTCCACGCTGGTCGACACGCCGCTCTATGGCCGCTTCCTGCTGGCGCATGAATGCTGTCATCACAGTCTCGGTCATGTCGGCCAATATCGCGAGGAATTCGGACATGTCGGTCCGCAGCCCTTCTTTTATATTGCGCCTGCCCTGAAGCAGATGGAGCTCGATGCCGATTGCTGTGCGGTGAAGATGCTGAAGTCGAGAAACGAAGTCGACAGCATCGTATCCGCGCGAGCCGCCATGGTGAGCTTCGGTGACATGCCGACCGGCGCCTACTACCCGACGGGAAACGAGCGCGCCGACAATATTGCCAAATGCGCCGCGGAGTGACGCCCGTCGGTGCGCAGGATTAGTGCCTTCAGCAAAGTTTAATGTTGCGGCGGGCTGGCGGGGTTTGACGGCGGCCGCCATATTTTCGATGGTTGGACCTCGTTCGGCTCCGCGCGAGAGAGGTTGCTGATGTTCGGCGTAACAGCGACGGCGACGAAGATGCAAAAGTCGTTACGCCCCTTGGCCGCGCTCGTCGCATGCCTCGGCTTGGCGGCAACGACATTTACCGAGAGCGGTCACGGCGCTGGGCAGGCGAGTCCCGGTACACTGCGGGTGTGCGCCGATCCCGACAATATGCCGTTCTCGGATCAAAGCGGCGAGGGATTCGAAAACAAACTCGCCGAGTTGGTCGCTCAGAAGCTCGATGCGCGGCTCGAATATTCCTGGTTCCCGGAGGCCACCGGCTATGTGCCCAACACGTTGGGGCACGATGCTTGCGATTTGGTCATGGGCTACGCGCAAGGGACGGGGCTGATCGAAGACACCAACCCTTATTACTACACGTCCTACGTGCTGATTTACCGGCAAGACGATGCTGGCCTCGCCGGCGTCGAGCGGCTCTCAGATGAGCGTCTCAAGGGGAAGTCCATCGGCTACTTCGCGCGCACGCCTCCGGCCAGCATACTCGCCATCAATGCGCTGTTGGGAAGCGCCAAGCCGTTCGAGGTGAACGCGGACGAGAGTGCCTCGAAGGCAGCCATGGCGATGATCGCGCAGATCGCCTCGGGCCAGCTCGATGCCGGCCTGCTGTGGGGGCCGGTCGGCGGCTACTACGCCGCGCGCGCCGCAGTACCGCTCAAGCTCGTGCCGCTCGCCAAGGAAAATGCCGGCCCCAATACCATCTACGGCATCACCATGGGCGTGCGCCCGAACGAACCGGAGTGGAAGCACACGATCAACAAGCTCATTGCAGACAATCAGAAAGAGATCAATCTGATCCTGGAAAGCTACAACGTGCCCTTGCTGGACGAGAAGGGCAATCTTATCGCGGCCGCCGCGGCGGAGCGCTGAGCCTAAGCACTCGCGCGATTACATCTTGCACTTCGACTCCGGCTCGTCGATGCCCAGAGTGTCCATCTCGATGTCCGGATGGCTGGCGTGCTGGAAGCCGCGTTGCGGCGAGAACGACACCGGTACCTTGTCGGTGGCGATGATGATGGGCTGACGGAATTGACCGTCCCAGGGCCTGAATTGCTGCTTGATCCCCTTGAAGGGCGCAAGCTGGAGGTCGGGGCCGTGGATGAAGGCGGCGACCGTGGCAAAATCCGCGCCGGGATTGCGGGTCACCGCTTCTCCGACGGCACGCGTGGCCACATAGGCTTGATAGTCGATCGGCAGCATCAGCCGGTGAAAGTCCTTCTCGAAATTGTTGTTGGCTTGGGTCGCACCCCATTTCTCGTGGCCGGGACTCCAGGTCGTGGCGACGAGCCCGGTGGTGCCGGCCACGGGTCGGGCATCGGCGCCGCCGCGATAGGGCATGAACGGACCGAATAGCTGGTCCTCATCGGCGACGATAATGACTTGGTAATCGGGCGTGGCGGCGAACGCGGCGCCGGCGTTTGCCTGCTTGCCGGGCGGGATGACGCCCATATCGTCGCGCCTGCCGCCTGACGTATCCTTGTATTCGCGCTCGTCGACGATAGTGGCGCCGAAGCGGCCGGCGGCGCGTTTGATGGCGTCGGCATAAGCGAGGTCGCCCGGCGTCGAGCCGTATACGAGCAGCCAATTCGTCCACTTCATGCCGACTAGATATTGCGCCAACGCGTCGGCCAGCATGTAGCGGTCGGGCACGATGTGCATGACATTGGCGCGGCAATTCTCTTGACGCAGCGCGACGTCGGTGGCCCGGATGTTGAAAAGGAGAACGTCCTTGCCCTTCGCCCAATCGGCGAGTTTGAGCAGGGTCTCGGCCGAGGCATCGACCACGACGTAGTGGTCACCGTTGTCGACCAGCTTCTGCAAGGCTTCGATCGCCTTGTCGGCCGCGGCAACGGTGCTGACATCCAGCGTATAGGCGTGGCCGGTGAAGCGTCCCCCGGCGTTATCTTCCTCGATGGCCATCTTCGCTCCGGCGACGCCGGCGTCCTTCGGCTCCACATCGAGACGTGAGGCGGCCCTTGGGCGCTCGCCCACCTCGCGGATATAGCCGATGGGCAGCGGTTCGAGCGGAGGCGATTGCGGGACCTGTAGCATCACGCCGTCCTTATCTTGTTTCGGCGTGACATCGGTCTGCGGCGCAGGCGCCGCGTCTTCCGCGTTCAGCACGGAGGGCGCTACCGACACAGCGACCGCTAGCAGAGAGCGCGCGCCGGCAGCCGCCGGAAGCGGGTTCGACTGCCCGAAAAATCGGCAGAAAGCCTTGATTGGTCGTCGCATGGGTCCAGGCCGATTGGGCGTAAGTCGCGCCGGTTACCAGTGGTTTGAAGCCGAACATGGCGCTTGCTGGCGGGGTTCACGGAGGACCAGCCGAGCGGTTTCGATCCATGGTAGCGACAAAGAAATAGGCATTGCAAGGTGGAAACCCGGGCCAGGAAAGATTGGTATCCCGTGACGGGTAACCAGCTTGCCCGGGTGGAGGCGAACGCCTGATCCAGCGGGATCGAGGGGGACGCAGCCGTTGCTACGGTTGTGGAAATCCCGCCGTGGGATCTTTTCAGCACCGTCCATGTGCTAGTTTGCCGCAATGGGATTCTCTGCGCGGTCGGCATTGAGCTTCGGGTGGGAGACGTTCAAGAGGCGGCCCTGGTTCTTCGTGGGCTCGGCCTTCGTCATTCTGCTCATTTCCGGGGTGGTCAACGGGTTCACCAGCGGAATCGACGCCGCGATTACCGGATCGGGGAGTGATCCTTCCATCCTCGGCAGCGTGATCAATCTCGCCCTCGGCACGCTGGTCAACATGGGTGCGACCGCGTTCTATCTCGCGGCGCACGACAATCCGGACACCGTGGATCTTTCGACGCTGTGGCATCCGCGGCCATTCTGGAAATTTCTCGGGGCATCCATCCTGCTCGCGATCGCCGTGATCGTGGGATTTCTTTTGCTGATCGTGCCGGGAATCATCTTTGGCCTCATGTTCATGTTCACGACCTTCATCGTGATTGAACGCGAGCTCGGTCCGATCGACGCGATGAACGAAAGCAACCGCATGACGCGCGGCCACAAATGGCAGCTGTTCAGCTTCATGCTGCTGCTCCTGCTGGTCAATCTGCTCGGGCTACTGGCGCTCGTGGTCGGACTTCTGGTATCGATCCCCGTTACGACGCTGGCCTTCGTGCACGCCTATCGCGTTCTCGGCGGGAAGGCGGCAGTGCCGCCGGCGGTCGACGCCGCACTTGCGGCCTGACCTGAAGGTCGTGTGATCGCCAGGCGCGATCGGGGACTTGCGACACGACTGATGCCGGCTCAGGCCGGGCCTGACGACTTAACCCGAAATTTTCTTGGCTATTCCGCCGGAACTAGCGGGCGCTCGGCCTTGAGGGCTTCGGCCGCATTGCGCGGGTTGCGATAGACGAACGGCGTCGGCGGCTTGGCGGCCTCCTCGCGCGCGAGCCGCACCATCTCGCCGTGGTAAGGCGACAGAGCGCAAGCCGGATCGGTATTGCGGGCGTCGCCGGTGATCGCCATGGCCTGGCACCGGCAGCCGCCGAAATCGATCTCCTTGAAGGCGCAGGAGCGGCAGGGCTCTTTCATCCAGTCCGTGCCGCGGAAGGCGTTGAACGCTTCAGAGTTGAGCCAGATGTCGAGCAGCGGACGATCCTGCACGTTGTCGAAGGTCAGCGTCTTGATCGTCTCCGCCGCATGGCAGGGGAGAACCTTGCCGGCGGGCGTGATGTTCATGAAGCCCTTGGCCCAGCCGCCCATGCAGGGCTTCGGGCGTTTGGCATAGTAGTCGGGCACGACCATGTCGATGGTGAGGACGCCCTTGAGACGCTCGCGCTCGCGCTCGACGAACTCGATCGACTCGAGGGTCTGCTGGTAGGTGGGGATCAGTGCGGCGCGGTTGAGATAGGCCCAGCCGTAATATTGCACATGCGCGACCTCGAGCCGCTGCGCACCGAGTTTGACGGCGAGCTCGATATAACGCGGGACGTTGTGGATGTTCTGCCGATGGATCGGGGCATTGATGGTCAGCGGCAGACCGAGCTCCGTCACCCAACGCGCGACCTCGAGCTTCTTCGCGGTGGCGCCCGGATAGGCGCCGATCCGCTCGGCATTCGCGGCATCTACGTCCTGGAAGGAGATTTGCACGTGATCGAGGCCACGCTTGGCAAGGTCCTCGAGGCGTCCGCGATTGAGCGTCACGGCGGCGGTGATCAGGTTCGAGTAGAGTCCGGCCGCGGAGGCAGCCGACACGATGTCCTCGAGGTCCTTGCGCGCGGTGGGCTCCCCGCCTGAGAGATGGACCTGCAGGATGCCCATCTCGCCCGCTTGGCGCATCACCGAGCACCACATCTCGGTGGACAGCTCCTTGTTGACGCGCTCGAGCTCGATCGGGTTGGAGCAATAGGAACATTGCAGCGGACAGCGATGAGTCAGCTCGGCAAGTAGGCCGACAGGCGCGCGGGCGCAAAGGGCGGCCTGCGCGTCGCCGCTCACACCCTCGGTCGGCTCGTCGTCGACGACGACGGCCTGGCAATGTCCGTTGGTCCTCAGCTCCAGCTCTTCGCTCATCCCTTCACATATCCCTTGTCAGCCAAGCCTTGGAGCAGATCCAGCACGTCGGCGCGGATAACGTCGGCCGGGGCCGAATAATCCGTGGCGAGGGTCTCGACGATCTCCTCCACGGTTCTTTTGCCGTCGCAGAGCTTGAGCACCGCGACAGCAGTCTCGTCAGGCGTCAGCACCCGCTCCGGCGCCAACAGGATCCAGCGGCCGCGCCCCGCATCGTGACGGAGCTTGAGATAGGCCGGCAGATGAGGCCGCGTCTCCCCGCCGATCATCAAGCGCGTGGGGGACGTGGTGTCGTTCATGCTTTGCCCGGCACGAAAGCGCCGGGCGGAATAAGTCCCGGCTCGACATAAGCGTAATGCAGCGCATCGAGCTGCGCCCAAAGCACGTTGCATTTAAACCGAAGCGCATCGAGCGCCGCGTTCTGCGCCTCGGGCGTACGCGCGTTGCGCTTCACATAATCCAGCGCGAAAGCAGCGTCGTCGGGCGCCTGGGTGAGGCGCCGCTTGAAATATTGCATCACGCTGTCGCTGATGAAGTCGTAATTCTCCAGCATGCCGGAGATGCGCTCCTTGTGGATCTTGGGCGCGAACAGCTCCGTGAGCGAAGAGGCGACCGCCTCGACCAGGGTCTTCTCGCGCACGAAATTGACATAAGCCTCGACGGCGAACACGGTCTCGGGCAGGGCGCCCTTGCGCGAAACGACATAATCGCGATCTAGGCCAAGGCCGTCGGTGAGGACCAACCAGCGCTCGATTCCGCCTTCCTCCTCGCCGAAACCGTCATGATCCATGATGCGATGAATCCAGTCGCGCCTGAGCTGGCGGTCGTGGCAGCGGCTCATCAAGGCCGCATCCTTGCGCGGGACCGCCGACTGATAGCAGTAGCGGTTCAGGGCCCAGGCCTGCACCTGGCCCTTGTTGAGCTTGCCGCCATGCAGAAGCTTATGAAATGGATGCTTGTCGTGGTAGCGCTCGGCGCCGATGGCGCGCAGCGCCTGCTCCAATTCCTCGGGGCTCATGATCTTGGTCACGGTGTTCTACCTCGTGCTATCCAGTTCTCGTCGGAACCCTGGATAGTCCTCCCTAGAATTCGCCGCTTTGACCCGCATCAAACGGTATCAGCGGCCCCGGTCAATCTCCAGGCGTACTTCCACGCAATTAATATAAGAAGCCTTGGGTGGCGCCGCATGACCTGGTCATGAACACTACCTGGATGTCACATTAAGAAAACCTGAACGGAAGATTTGTAGCTGTGGCCACAAGTTAATCCAAGCACGCTCACGTACCACTCCCAACGCAACACCCGCAAAAAGCGAAACGGCGACCAGGCTTGCGCCGGATCGCCGTTCGCATTCTTCCGAGATGAGAGAGCGGATTAAGCGCGATCCAACTCTGCCGGCAGGTAGCTCGTGACTTCCATGCCAGACTCCGTCTCGTCAATCGTCGGCTTCTGCCACTCACGCATGCTAGATCTCCTTCCGCGAGTTAAGCCAAGCTTCGGCCCGGCAGCCGGCGTTTTGCGAACCCGGATTCGGCTGCGAGGCTCTGCCGTTTGAATATGGTTTCGCTCCATGATAATTTCCAATCGTATTTCCTTATAGAAAGCATAAGCGATCCTTATCGCCATGGTGTCCCTGCGACAGCTGCGTTACCTCGAATCGCTGGCGGAAACGCGCCATTTCGGCCATGCCGCCGAAGCCTGTGCCGTGAGCCAGCCGGCGCTCAGCATGCAGATCAAGGAACTCGAGGACGAGCTTTCCGTCAGTCTCGTCGAGCGCCGGAAATCGGGAATCGAGTTTACCGAGCAGGGCGAGGAGATTGCCAGGCGCGCGCGCGGCATTCTCGCTTCGGTGCGCGATCTTCTGGACTACGCGCGGCATCAGGACGGCGTGCTGTCGGGCGCCCTGAAGCTCGGCGCAATTCCTTCGATCGCGCCTTATCTTCTGCCGGCAGCATTGCCCGAGCTGCAGCGGCGGTTCCCGGCGCTCAACCTGCAGCTCCGGGAGACGGTTACGTCGAATCTCGTGCACGAGCTCGTCTCGGGCGAGCTTGACCTGATCCTCATCGCGCTTCCGATCGAGGATCCCGAACTTGAGACGGTCTTCCTGTTCGACGACCCCTTCATCCTCGCCACCAAGGCGACGAAGCGTAATCAGCGGCTTCGCCACGCGAGCGCCGAGATGCTGAGCCATGATCGGCTGCTCTTGCTCGAGGAGGGCCACTGCTTGCGCGACCAGGCGCTGTCCTTTTGCCACATGGTGACGGCGGAGGCGCGCGAGAGCTTCGGAGCTTCCAGCCTCGCGACCATCGTGCAGATGGTGGCCAACGGCTACGGGATCACGCTGTTGCCCGCGATGGCGATCGCGAGCGAGGTGCATGCGGGTGGCGACATCCGCCTGTTGCGCTTCCGGGCGCCGGAGCCGAAGCGCGAGATCGGGCTAGCCTGGCGCAAGACGTCTCCGCGCAAGAGCGAGTTCATTCAGTTTGCCGAGCTGCTGCGCGACGTCGCGCCGCGATCCGGCAAGCAGGCATCCAAGTAGCGCATCGCGCCAGCTGAGAAGGAGAGGGACCACGCTGACCATCCAGATCATCGTCGGGATCGCCCTGCTCATCTATCTCAAGGCGGGCGCCATCGCATTTGGGCGGCCGGTCTCCGACTTCTATGTCGCGGGCCGGCTCGTCCCTGCCTTTCTCAACGGCATGGCGATCGCCGTCGGGCTGGTCGGCGTGCTCGGCTTCCCCGCTTTGGCCGGCCTGCTCCCCCAAGGATGGAAGGGCGTCTGGCTGCTTTTGCTCGGCGCCACCGGGGGAGGGCTCATCATCGCCTTTCTGCTCGCGCCCTATCTCCGCAAATTCGGCGGCAATACCGTCCCGGATTTTATTGGCGAGCGGTTCGCCGGCACTGGCATACGACCGCTCGCCGTGGTCGCGGTGCTCCTGTGTTCCTTTCCCGCGCTCTCCCTGGTGCTCATGGCGCTCGGCGCGGTCGCCATGCGCGTTTTCGGCGTCGCCACCGGCACCGGCCTCGCGCTCGGCGTTGCCATGCTGCTTCTGTGCAGCTTTCCCGCCGGCCTCCGCTCGGCAAGCCTGACGCAAGTGGTTCAATACGCCGTGCTGATCGCCGTCTCGTTGATGGCACTTACGATCTACTTTTCCCGGCACGGAGCGTTGCTTCCCGCGCTCAGTGGCTCGGATCTCGAAAATGCCTTCGCCGCGATCAGGCTGGACAGCTTCGTCGCCACCGATCCGATCAACCGCTTTGCCCAGGTCTTCTGCCTGGTGGCGGGCATCGCCTCTCTCCCGCATCTTCTGTCGCGCAGCCTGGTCACGCCATCGGCAGAGGAAGCGGGATCTTCCTTTCTTTGGGCTCTGCCTTTCGCGGCGGCTCTCGGCGTGCTGGCGACGCCGTATCTTCCGCTGTTCGGCCCATCGCCGTCCGATTCGCTTGAATTCCAAGACGCCGTTGCCTTCGGCCTCATCGCCACGGGGGCCATCGCCGCTTTGCTCGCAAGCGGAAGCGGGCTTCTCCTCGCCATTGCCAACGGGCTCTCATACGATCTCTACTACAAGGGGTTGCATCTCACGGCGCCGACGGACCAGCGCATCCTCATCGCCAGGCTCGCCCTTCTCCTCGTCGCGGGTCTCGCGGCTCTGGCCGCGTTCCGGATGCCCGGCATGCTTCCCGGCCTGACGGGCCCGTCCTTCTCGCTGGCGGCAAGCACGCTTCTGCCGGCGCTCCTTCTTGGCATCTGGTGGCCGCGCGCCACGGCTGAGGGCGCGCTGGCCGGGATGCTGGCGGGCTTGGCCGTGTGCCTCTATTACATGCTGGCGCCGCGCTACATCCCATTCGCCTTCTACGAGAGTTCGAGCTTCCTCTCCGACGCCACCGCAGACCAAGCCGCGCGCTACGCCGCGTTGGGACGGAATTATTATCTTGCCGCCGACGAAACGGCGCGCCAGGCGGCGTTGATTGTATGGCGCGATCTCGCCCGGCAAGTTGCCAATTGGTGGGGCGTCAAGACCGATCTCGCCGGTCTCTTCGCCGCGCCGGTCGGCTTCATGGTGATGATGGGCGTGAGCCTTTTTACGCCGGCCCCGGCCCGCGATGTGCAAGGCCTCGTCGAGGACCTGCGCAAGCCATCAGTCGCCTGAGCAGCTACTGGCCTGGATTTGCCGCCGATTGTGATTCCGACGGCGTTGTGTTTCCGAGCACGCGGAAGGAATCGCGAAAGCGCTCGGCATCGTCGCCCGTGGCGTGGCTTTTCGGGCCAGCCGTGACGAGCATGTAGATACGGTCGCCTGCCGGCACGACATCGATCAGATGGCTGAGCTTGCCCTTGCCATCATCGGCGATGGCCTCGAAGCCGGGCCGCCCCGCGACCGTCGCGGGTCCGCGTTTCCGCAGGCGCGACTCGCTGCCTTTCGCGTAGGCATTCACCAACTTGACGTAAGCGTCGTTGTCCGGGCTCGGGCCCTTACCGGCCGGATATTCGAATACGACGACGCTATAGACGGTGCTCTCACCGAGGCTCACCTGGAAATCATACTGCGTGAGCGGGTTCTGTCCCTCGACCGGCGCGCTCGTGGTCTTGGGCGTGCCAGGGAAGCTCACGGCGAAGCCGCGCTCGGGAGACTGGAACTCGCTCCATTGCGGCTCTTGCGGGGCGGCTTGGCCCGCGGGTGGATCCTCTGCGAAAGCGGGTGAGAACGTGGCCGCGAGCAAGCCCACGCCAAGCAGTGCGCTTCGGATCGACATTGCCGCCTTTCCCCTCCGCATCTCCCTCGAATCAGCATCTTAGCCGATCCCGCTCCGGGGTTCATCCCGGTGCGCGCAAAGCCGGCTCTAGCCTTGCGACGAGGATTTCAAAGCCCGCTCATACATGGACTCGACGTCGGCTTTCAGGGCGCGCCTGCTGTCAGGGCGAAGATAGAGCATATGGCCGCCGGCATAGTCGGCAACGATGATCGGGCTCGCGCCCTCGAGCGGCGTCAATTGGTTCACGAGATAAGCCGGCGCGAGATACGGTGTGATCAGGTCGGTGTAGCCGGCGGCGATGAACACTTCGAGCGCGCGATTGGAGGCGCGGGCGTCCTGAATGTCGCCGAGCGCGCCCGCGTAGCCTTGTCGCGTCGGACTGGTGCCGAAATCCCATTTCGAGCGTATGTCGCGATTGAGCAGCTGGTACGGGGCGTTGGTCTTGTAGCCGAGATCCTCCTGCGCGTATTGCACGAATGCGCCGGTCCAAAGGGACACGGTGGAATCGAGCACGGGGTCCGGCCCATGCGGCCACTCACTGGCAGGGTTGGGGTCGGGGCCGCCGACGCTGCCGTCATAGCGACTCAGCACCTGGCCGTTCTTTCGGTTGAACTCCTTGATGAACACGGAGGGCGGGATGCGCGCGAAATTCTTCCGCACCACGTCGACCGGCAATCCCGTCAATTGCGCGACGGGCCCGCTCGCGGCGGCAGCCCCTGGCTGCGCGCCGGAAGCGAGCGCCAGGAGATAATCGCTCATCGCGTAGCGCTCCGCGGGTTTCAGCGCACTGCCGAGAGCCTCGCGTCCGGTCACGCCCTTGCTCTCGAGATTGACGGCGGCAAAAGAGGGCAATCCCAGGGCCCAGATCAGCGGGTCGTAATCCTCGCCATGCAGCAGCGCAAACTCGAGCGCGGGCGAGATCAGCACGAGTCCGCTCGGAGAAATTCCGCCGGTCTTCTGCAAGGCGCGCGTGATCGTCGCGGCGCGAAAGCCTCCATAGCTTTCGCCGGCGAGGAAGACGGGCGAGACCATGCGGCCCGCATCGATCAGATAGAGCCGGATGAAATCGGCGAGAGCCTGCGTGTCCTGCTCGACGCCGAAGAAATCGCTTTCGTTCTTGCCGGCGGCGGCGCGGCTATAGCCGGTTCCCACCGGATCGACGAAGACGAGATCGGTGAAGTCGAGCCAGCTTGCATCGTTGGCAACGAGACGCGGAGGAGGGCCGACCACCTCGCCCTTGCCGTTGACCCCGATGGCTTTCGGTCCGATCGCGCCGAGATGAAGATAGGCCGACGCCGCGCCGGGACCGCCATTGAACACGAAGGTGATCGGCCGTTTCGTGTCTTGCGGCTCACGCGTATAGGCGACGTAGAAAATCCGCGCCGTCGGCTTGTCTTGGTTGTCGCGGAGTTGAAGCGTGCCGGCCTCCGCGTTGTAGGGAATCTCCACGCCGCCCAGGGCGATGCGGTGATGGGTGACGGCGTTGGGCGGCGTGCGGTCTTCCACCGCTGGAGCTTGAGGAGAAGCTTGCGCGCTCTGCTCTGTGCCCGCCGGATGCTCGGCCGGCCTCGCGGCATCCTCTGCCTCGGCGCCATGCGGCAGGACCAGAAACGCCAAGAGCGCGCCAATCGCCACGGCCCGCCAGAATGGGCGTCCAGACTCCATCGTTATCTTCTCCGGTGGGTGTATAGCGGGGAACGAGAAAGCCTTTGTCGCAAAGAAAGGTAGGAGTGAGGCGGGCGCGAAACCAGGGGTCGTGGGACTTTGCGTGGTAAACAGGTCACGTTCTTCGCCGTTTGGCGGCGAAAGCGATAAAATGATAGGCCGCCATGGGTTTGGCCGCTAATGTAGAGGCTGGCGCAGAGCTGTCGGCTAAGCAGTGCTGCCTAATTTTCCGGCGTTCCCCCGTCTTCCGTATTCGCCGGTTCGGTACTGCATCGCACATCCTGATTGCGGCAAGGAACGTTCGGCAGCGTTGCGCGGCCCCGCGGCTTCCAGGTTGGGGAAGCGGATGCCGCGGCTGCAGCGTGCAAGACTCCCCCTTGGAGACGTTCATGAGTCTTATTTCGAATGAGGCTCGCCATGGACCCGGGTTTTAGGGGAGCCCCGCCGCATGGTCCGTCCGATGCGTGAAAAGCGCGCTTGGCCGCCGCGGGACAAGGACGCCGACGGGGAAACCGTCGCTGCGTTCGAGGCCGCCGTCGCCGTCGTCAAGGAGACGGTCGTCAGGTCGGGCGAGGTCCTCGTCTCGGCGAAGGAAGACCTAAACGATCACCAGCGCTGGCTCAAAGTTCAAACGGCGGCCGTCGCTGCCGACCGGGAACGGCACGACCGCTGGCTGCTGCGGCAACGCGAGCGGCAGGAGGCCCTCGAACGGCGAGAGCAGAAGCGGGCACGGCAACGCGCCATGCGTCAAGCCGCGGCAGCTTCGGTCACAAACGCCTTTGCGAGGGCCGCGCATGCGGTGGGTTCGGCTGTTCGGCTATTTTTTGGCAAGATCGCCTCCGGCCTGAATTACATCGACGGTCTCGCTGCGAGCGGGCTGAGGCGGATCGTGACTTCGCTGCGCAGCCTCTTCGCCTCAATTGCCGGCACCCTGTGGCGCGGCGTGCTTTATGCCGGCAGAGCGGCGCGCGGGTCGGCTGTCTTCGTTGCAACGTTCTTCGTCACCGCTGGGGCGCGTCTCGCCGCCAAGATCCGCGCTGCGGCGCCTTCGATCGCGAGCGCTCTTTCGCCGATATTTGGCGGTCTTGCGGCCAGAGCGCAGGACGTTTCGCGCGGGGCAGGAAGAGGATTGGCGACGGGCTTGTCCGTCGTTTCGACCAAGGCCGCCTCCGCGATGCAGAGCGCCGGAGCGTTGCTGGCGCCCGCCATGCAGGGCGCCTCGGCGAGAGCCTATGCGCTGGCTCCGTCACTGTTCGAGAAGGTCGGCAAGGCCGGACGGGACGTCCGAAATCATGCCGGTCGAGGAGCCGTCCGCCTCCAGGGCTGGCTGCCGGCGCTCAAGGCCCCTCGGGTCGCGGGAGAAAACGCGCTATCCTTGCCGCTACGGGGCGGGGGGATTGAACTAAGCCAGATGCTGATCATCGCTGGAACACTTTTGCTGGTCTGCGGCGGGCTCATGCTGGGCAGCGGTCTCATGCTGCGGGCGGGCACGCCGGCAAAGATGACGGCGGCGGCCTCGCCCTCCGAGCCGATCGGCTGGCTGTTCGAGCACAAGAGCTTCCCGATCGCCGAGCGATCGATCTTCATCGCCGCCAAGACACCCGAGGGCGTGCGCATCAAAGGCTTCGCCATTGGCGGCGTAAATTTGTCCAATGAACCGCTGCGCGCCATGAAAGGCGTCATCAAGCCGGATCTGCACGGCGAAGAGCTCGATCTCGAATTGATCGTGGGGAAGCCGGGAGACGACACGGGCGGGGCGCCACAGGCCGCAGCCGCAGAAGTGACGGCTGGAGCCATACCGCCCCAGGCCCCCTTCAAGCTGGTCCTGATGTTCCCGGCCGCCGAGCATGGCGGCATGACGCCGGCAGAGGTGGTTTCCGGTTCAGGCGGGCTGCTGCTCAAGGTGCATTACGAGCTTGAGGGCAAGGAAAAGTCGTTCATCCAATATTTGCCGGCGACGCTGCTCGAGGAACAGCTCGCCGAGATCGTCGCCGAGGCCAAGGGATCGTAAGGGGCTTCGGCAACGCAACCGCGGGGTCCACTCAAAAGCAATTGATGGTGCTCGTCGCGCAGCCCCTGATGCTCAAGCAGGCCCGGAATTGCGTGCAGCATCGGAGCCTACAGCCGGCGATGTCGGCCGAGGGATCCAAGGCGGTTGCGGTGCAGACACTGGTGCAGGATCGGAAATCGTCGTTGCAGACGCGCACGCTCTGGCTGCCGATGCTGCATGGCGATTGCGGGGGCCGCAGCGACTGAACGGGCGGAATGGGATTGGTGGTTTGCGCATAGGTGGGCCAGGCCGCCAATGACAGCAGCAGCCAGAGGACCATGAGCGCGAACCTGGCCATGACTGTTCGTTCCCCCGCGTAACTCCACCCCTAATTCAGCGTCCTACTAGATGGCAGAGGCCGTCAAGCCCAACTTGCTGGCATCACCAAATGGCCTAAAAGCCGGGCGAGGTTGGACGCGTTGAGCAAGAGGACACTTCCGTGCTGCGATATCTGATCATTGCCCTCGCCATCATTTTGTCCGGTACTGCCGGCCAAGGCTGCGCCTCGCAGGACCGGGCTGCGCGCTCCACCGAGCAAGCCGCGGCCGATGAGAGCGATGATGCGGCGGCGTGCCAGAAGAAGGGCGGGCCGGACACTCCCGCTTACGAAGCCTGCCGCAAGGAGCTCTCGGAGGCGAAGGCGCGTGCGGGCGCGCTGCAAGAACAGCGGCGTCGGGATTTCGACCGCACGCTCGGCGCCGGCACCGAAGGCCAAAACGGTTATTGATCGAGGGCCGCCGTCATTCGGCGCCGAGGACCAGCGTCCAGTAGGCGCGTCCGCTGCTGGTCTTGGCCATGGCCATTCCCGCGGCGCTGACGTTCGGGCGCAGCAAATTCGTGCGATGGCCGGCGCTGTCCTTCCAAAATTTGAGAGCGTCGCTGAAGGACTTCTGCCCCGAGGCGACATTCTCCGCGGCGATCTTGGCATGAAACCCAGCGCGCTCGGCGCGATCCTTGGGCTTGGAGCCGCCCGGTCCGTAATGGCCGATCCAGCTGCGTCCCGCCTGGGTTTCCGATTGCATGGCGGCCGCGCGGCAAAGACGCTCGTCGAGCGCCACCGGTTTCACGCCGTTTGCGGCACGGAACGCGTTGATCTCCGCCAGCGCCGACTGCTGATTGAGCGGCTGCACGGGCCGAGCCGCGTATTCCGGCGACACCAAGGAGAAGGAGCAGCCGCCGAAGGGATTCCACAAGCACGGGATCCGCAACTCCGCGGATGCTGGCGTGACCAACACCATCGTCACGATGATCGCGATGCTTCGCCGCAGCATGTAGACCCCCGTCATGCTCGGGAGAATAGCAGCGAAAATCGATCTCTGTTAGCCGACCGGCAAACGAACTCTCCATGGCATGCGCCGAGCTTCGAAGAGGTAGTCAAGATTTCCCGGCCGCTTCTGCATAGACTCCACTCGCAGCCTTGGGCTAAATCGCGCTCTTTTCCATATTCAAAGGGAGGGTTGAGGCGTGATTAGAGTGATATTCACGGGACTCGTTTTTGCGGCTGCGTTGCTGTTCGCCGGTCATCCCGCCAAGGCCGAGTGGCTCTGCGGCGCCGATCAGTGCGTTTGGGTGACCTACGACGTGGATGAGCCGGTCTATGCCCTGAGCTGGGGTCCGCCCGTCAGGCCCAGCTGCTTCTGGAAGCAAGGCATCTTCGGCCGTTGGAAGATGATCTGCCCATAGCAGGCACCGGCTGTAGAACTGGCTCGAGCGGTCGGCTTCGTCCGATCGGCAATCAATCGAATGGATCATTGAGGTTAGCACATGAGGTATGAAGTAGCCTTGGCCGCGGCTGTCACTGCCGTCACCCTAAGCTTGGCCGCGCCGGTCCAAGCGGGTACCTGCCAGCCGGTGAACGCAAAGGGCGTGGCCAACACCATGGCGACCGCGACGCTCTATGCACAGGCGGATCTCAAGCAGACGGCGAAGAGCTTGAAGGGGAAAGTCACGCAAGCGACGACGAACTGCGTGCGGGGACCTTCAGGAGACTACAAGTGCAAGATCAGCGCCGTTGTGTGTCCGAAGTAATAGCGGGCCACGCATGACGAGAGGGCGCCGGATCAACCGGCGTCCTTTTGCATTTTGAAAATCCGAAGCGTAATCGGCTGAGAGGATCGTCAGCGTGGTGCCGGGTAGAGGAGTCGAACCCCTGACCTACTGATTACAAATCGTTAGCCATGGGATTTCATACGCTCACAAATCAGTACACAAGCCCGACCCCTAAGCTCTTGATTTCGCCCTCCAAACGCCATTACATTACCCTACATAAGGTAACACGTCAAAACCTATCGGCGGCGTTACCTCAAGTTACAGGTGATGGATGGGACGCCGGGCTCTTACTGCCGCTAGCATCGATCGTATCAAGCCTCCAGCTTCAGGCCAGGAGGAGCATTTCGATAAGGGCTTTCCGGGGCTGGCCCTCCGCATTTCCTACGGCGGGGGCAAGAGCTTCGTCTTCTTCTACCGGATTGGGGGCAAGCTCCGACGCATGACGTTGGGGACTTACCCTGCCATATCACTCGCTCAAGCCCGTCAGGCCTGGCGTGACGCCCGTCAGAACGTAGCTGCGGGCAGGGACCCCGCCAAGGTTCGAAGGCGGGAAGAGGCAGGCAGCGATTTTGAGAGCGTCGTCCGCGATTGGCTCAAGCGCGACCAGGCCAAGAACAAATCAGTTGGTGAGGTGCAGAGGGTTGTCGACCGAGTGCTTTTGCCGGTTTGGGGTCATCGCTCAGTCAAGGACATCTCACGCCGCGACATCCGCGATCTAATCGATGGCATTGCCGATCGGGGGGCACCCGTGATGGCTCTCCGCGTGCACGCCTACGTACACCGTTTCTTCCGCTGGTGTGTTGGTCGCGACATCATCGAATCGAACCCGGCTACGGATCTGCCAAAGCCAGCTAGCGAGACGAAACGCGATCGGGTGTTGAGTGACGAAGAGTTGGCATCCGTGTGGGGTGCTGCGGGAAAAATAGGATGGCCCTTCGGTGATGCTGTCCGACTGCTGATCTTGACCGGGGCGCGCCGAGAAGAAATCGGGCAACTCAAATGGTCGGAGATCAAGGGCGACCTTATTGCGCTCGAGGGTGCTCGCACTAAGAATGCGAGGCCGCATGCCATTCCATTGTCGCTGGCAGCCGCAACGGTCCTCGAGCAAGCTCCACGCATTGCGAATAGCAAATGCGTCTTCACCACCAACGGCAAAACATCGGTCTCCGGTTGGTCGCGCGCAAAGGCAAATCTCGATGAGCTGTCGGGTGTGAAGGACTGGCGCATTCACGATTTGCGCCGAACGGTCGCCACTGGCTTACAGAAGCTCGGCGTGAACCTGCAAACAATCGAAGCGGTGCTGGGCCACACATCCGGTTCGCGATCGGGAGTCGTTGGCGTGTATCAGCGTCACAGCTTCGATGCAGAGAAGCGCGCGGCTCTCGATGCGTGGGCAGCCCACGTAATCGACATGACATAAATGTAAGAGGCCGTTCCTTGACAGTCAGATTCGGAGGAGGGTATTTCTTGGCTTGTGCATTATCCATATCTCATAATCGCGTGAGATAGGGATAGAGCACCCGATCCCGCCTGGTCAGTGGGCCGGAGTGGGGAACACCCCACACGGTATTGGCAACTAGAAAGGGGCTTGAAGGGCGCCTTCGCGCTACTCCCTTTCCTAATCTTGGTGGTGTTGCCACCAGACAGGAAAGGTGTGCCCGAATTGCTTTCCCACAATCGATCGAAGCGCTATCTGACTGCGCCGCAAGTTTGCGAGCGGTACGGCGGTAGAAGCACCGTTTGGCTTTGGCGCAAGCTGAAGGCCGATCCCACTTTTCCAAAACCAAAATGGATTTCACGTCGCCGCTACTTCGATGAAGCGGAGATGGATGCGTACGATTCTGCGCCTGAAAGGAGGACCGCCTGATGCTTGTAAAAGAGAAAGCCCCCATCGCGGTGCAACGGGACGAGGGCGGGCAAACATTGGTAGGCGTAAGCAAAGCAGAATCTACCGCACGACGAGCCAAACGTAAAGCTGGGTCCTTCTGGTACGAAGAGGGGGGTCGCTACCTCTACCGTTCAGGCGCAAACGGTTCGACTGTCTTTGACGTTTGGAAACTCATTGGCGCGCCTCTTCCCCGTAGGGGGCGCGCATGAAGGAGACGCGTAAGTGTTCATGTGGTTTTGAATTTGTCCCGAAGCGAAAGGCACAAGAATATTGCAGCCCGCGTTGCCGACGCGCAGCTGCATACGGTCGCGAGCGCTTCCAGAGTGAGACGCGCGGACCTCGCAAACGCTTCCTGAGGTCTCGTGGAGAAGCTTCCGACGCGGGCCATTTAGAGGCCGCTACAGGCCCCGATACGCCGTCTGGGGTGGTGATAGTGGGAAGCTTCCGAAGGCACTTTTCGTCAACGATTACCGTAGGTTCTGCGGGGGTGTTTGGTACTCCAATCGACATACTCGGAGGACAGCGCAGCGGCAGTGGGTTGTTGGACGCACCAACGCGTCAACGGATCTTGTGGACTGAAGTTTGTGCTGCGGGGTCCACGGCATGAACAAGAAAAAGATCAGCGCTCACCCGATCGGACTCGGCGTTTGGATGCCTAAGTCAACCCTCGAGGCGCCAGCTTGGATCGCCCTCTCGGACGGCGCTCAAAGGCTTTACACCGCGCTCAAAGCCAAGGCCGACAACAAACACAATACTGCATACCTCTCGACTCGCGATGCCAGTGCTGCTCTCGGCCGTCGAAATAGAGTGAAGGTACGGGAATGGTATGCCGAGCTCGAGCACTACGGTTTCATCGTCATGCTATCTGCCGGAAGTCTCGGCACCGACGGGCGGGGCAAAGCGCCCACGTGGAGGCTGGCCGACAAGGGAACAACACGCGGAGGTTTTGAGCCCGCGATGCAAGAGTTCCTGCGGTGGGATGGCGTCCTGTTTGATCCGAAGCCTTACCGTGACAAGCGAGGAAAAACAGAATCCCGGAATGGACGGGGGTTCCAGGGTGGAATGGACGGGGGTGCCACCCCTGGAATGGACGGGGTACCACTTAACAATGCGAGTGGAATGGACGGGGGTGCCATAGAGGAGCACCCGAGTGGAATGGACGGGTGTTCCATAACTAGTTTAACCACTAGTGGGGGCTCCGCGCTTCTCGCTTCCACTCCCAAAACACCCTCAAAACCATCGGTGGTCGATTTTGACCCCAAAGATCCGCGCATGCTTGCCCTGAAAGCTACTGAACGGAGGCTTCGGAATGGCAAAAGTCATTAGGTTTCCACCACTATCTGGGCGTGTGCAGGGACTAAAATAGAATTATTTTGCAAGTTCAGCTGGTTAGAGCGATTCCTGTTAAGGTACGCAAGGACCCAATTGGCTAACTTAACTTTAGCTAGGCCGTGTACTCTCAAACGCAGTCAGCGCAACTATATCAATGGGTTAGCTATTGGTTGCTAGTGATATCATAACAGCGGTAAGCATGCTTTGACCCCGCCCGGTAGGTCGGAAAGGGACGTTGACGCACCGCTGCTTCACATTGCTTAGGATGCTTATGTCATGTCCGCTTTGCGCCAGTTAGCAGACGTTCGATGTGGCGGAGGTCGATGTCAGCTAAGTGCCATTAGCAGGCATGGAAGGCGGCATAGGAATGTCTGCTCGGTGCCATAAGCGGACTTCCGCCTCAGTGGGCGCGCATCTCTATTCGCTGGCGATCCAATCTGCCATGATGGCGACCTTGCAAAGGGGTTCTCAATGAAAAAAGCTGCTGCGGAATTCATTGGCACATTTGCCTTGGTTTTGATTGGTTGCGGTGCCGCAGTTGTCGGCGGGATGGGCACTGGCGCGACCTCAATTGATATTCTCGGGATTGCCGCGGCCTTTGGACTTACAATTGTTGCCATGGCCTACGGCATCGGCCAGGTGTCTGGCTGTCACATTAACCCAGCGGTGAGTTTTGGCGTGCTTGTCGCGGGGCGCATGTCAACACAGGATTTTGTGACCTATGTTGTTGCCCAGATACTTGGTGCTCTAGCTGGTGCTGCTGTTCTCTACCTAATCCTTTCAGGCAAGGCTTCGGGTTGGGGCGGCTCTTTAGGTCAGAACGGCTGGGGACCAGGCTACCTCGGCGAGTACAATGTCTCGGCAGCGTTTATTTACGAGGTGGCTGGCACGTTCTTATTTCTAGTCTGCATTCTCGGCGTCACGCAGAGGGGTGCGCCTGTCGGGATCGCTGGTCTTGCCATCGGTCTAACGCTCATTGCGATCCATTTGCTTGGAATCAATGTAACTGGCACCTCGGTCAATCCGGCCCGCTCGCTTGGCCCCGCTATCGTGGGAGCAACGAGCAATCCGCACGCGCTTGGCCAAGTATGGCTGTTCATTATCGCACCTCTAATTGGTGCCGGCATCGCTGGCTATCTGTTCAAGTCCGGAGTCCTTGCAGCGGATGACGTGATCCCGGAGCGGGGGGCTGCAACTTCTGACGTTGCCCCCGCAGCGTCGGCTCCGCGCAAAAGAAGGTAGCTGAACAAGCACCTCCCGCTAATCAGCCGGAGTCTGCTAAGTGCAAATGGCAGACATCCTGGGCGACGGGCCACACCGTTATGCTCGGTGTCCGAACTGCTCGCGTAGCGCGGGGATGGCGTCAGTGATTTGTTTCGTCAAGCCAGGGCTTGCATTTTCTTTGATGTAGGCGAGGAGTGCCGCGGAGGGCATTGAGCCCATTGCGGATGCTCGGATCCCACATAATTGGAGCGAGGGTTTGCATCCGTCGTCGAAGGGAAAGCGCGTGGCCTTTGATGGCCCGAGCCGTACACTCATCGATGGACCATTCGCAGAGATCAAGGAGTTGGTTGCCGGCTTCTGGCTCTGGGAAGTCAAGGACATGGCAGAAGCGATTGAATGGGTAAAGCGCTGTCCCAACCCCATGCCCGGACCAAGCGAGATTGAAATCCGGCCCCTATTCGAAGCTTCCGACTTCGGCGACGCACTTACGCCGGAGGTTGCGGAACTGCACAATCGGACCCGCGCCTGATCTATTCTCCGGCCAGTTGGTAACGAAGCGCTCTACCAAAGCTGTAGAGCATCAGCACTGGGATACCCAACAGAGCAAGTTGCTTTATGGGGTTCTGTTTGAACACCTCTAGGGCGTGTTCAACGCCGGCGGTCTGCAGGCCAAAAAACCCCCCGTGGAGCATACACAACCACAAAAACATCCAAATTCCAGCGAGGGTCAGGCAACTCCAATAAAAAGCCCACCCCAAACGGTCCTTCGCGTTTCTCTCCCTCACCTTGGTGACGTTCGCCACAAGTGCGCGTCTTAATTTTAGGTTTTCCCGAAGCTGCTGTTCAAGGTCATCGCTAATTGAGGTCATTTCCGTTCCCCAAGCCTAGTCCCAGGCGTCAATCTTTTCCTCGTGCGCTCGGCACCCTTGTAGTCTCGGCGGCAAAAGCAAGGAGGCCCGGCCACTTGCGACCGGGCCTCTACGCGTACGCTCCCCTCATGGGATTTCCGCTACGCCACGAAGCTTTGGGCAGGTCAGAAAAGAGATGCAGATAGACTGTGGTTCGGGAGCGCTGCCAAGAGGTACTGATTAGCAGGCGAACTTCCATTTGCGAACGCAGAAGCGAGTGAAACGAGAGCTATCAAACCGGCGGTTGCCCACGCCTGAACCGGAAGCCTCGTTTTCACCGGCACGTTGAGAAGTGATTTCATCGGTGTAACTCCCTCGTAGCCCTGCTCAAGAAACCGCCACGAGGAGTGCAGCGTTCCGGCATGTGGCAAGAAAGTTTTTACCCTCGTTCACCGTTTTTTAAACAAGGCTTGGGATCGACACGCGCTGAGGATCGTCGAGCTGCAGCTGAACGCCTCGTTCGGCTTAGGCACTCAATCAACGCGCTGCGGCACAGTGTGCATCGCCCCCGGTGGCTTCGGACGGACCTGACAGTTTGTCGAACTAGGGGAGAGGATCGCGGAAGTGGTCGAGCACTTAAGGAACTAAACTGAACGAGCCAAGTTGAATTTGCCTTCGTGATCTCTTTGGCCCGGCACCCCCGGGCCTTTTTTTGTGTGGCAAGCTCAGGAGGGCAACTGACTGTCTCCTTATGCGTTTTTATGCAAACCCTATAAGGAGGTTTAACGATGAAAATGAAGTTCAGTTTGGCAACTGCGATAGGCAGTTTGCTGGTTTCAGGTTGTGTCCTAAGCGCCGCCCAGGCATTGCCGGTGCTAAAAGGCCCGACGCCCTCCAACCCCGCAATCCTCGTCGGTCATGGCGGAGGCGGAGGTCATGGCGGAGGTGGTGGCCACGGCGGAGGCGAAGGTCATGGCGGCGGATGGAGCCATGGCGGCGGAGGTGGCGGAATGGCCATGAGAGGCGGTGGTGTCGGATGGAGCCATGGCGGCGGCCACATGAACCGTGGGATGTCGCATGGACACTATGCCTTGAACGACAATCACGGCGACCTTCGCGGAGGACATAACCGAGGCGGCCACGACTTCAACGACCACAACAGGCGCTATGCTTCTAGGGATGGCGGCCATGACCACCATCATGGCAACTTCGATCATCGTCACCGCGTCTTCAGGAACGGCGTATGGGTCTGGGTCTATGGACCCGACTATTACGCATACGGTGACGATTGCTACTGGTTGCGCAGACAGGCTGCGATTACTGGCAACCCGTACTGGTGGGATCGCTACCAGCTGTGCGTCGGCTACGATATCTACTAGAGATCACTGTCCGTCGCACATTTTAGCCAACGGCCTCAGGATACTTCCTCCTGGGGCCGTATCTTTATTCCGCTTCCGCATGCTCATGGACTTTATGATCATGCAGGAACCTCATTGGCGACTTGCCGGAACTGCTCAGTGAGCCAAGCGAGGATTTCAGCGTCATCAGTGAAAGTAGCGCCCGCTCGCATTAGGGCGTCTCTCGTTATGTTGGCAAGCACACCGTCACTTATGCCCGCCACTTTCGCAAGCATGAGTTGCTTGCGGAAATCCTCGATGAAGGGCTGCAAGGCTTTCTTCGTTCGTTCGCTCACATTGCTCATGGGAAGACGCCGAGTTCTCGAAAAAAAAGCGCCCAACAAGCGGGCGCTTTGAAGGTTCAGGAGGCAATTGGTTATTGGTCAGAGCCCATAGCAGGGTTGGGCTTTTTGTCGGCAGCTACCCAGCCGGGAGGAGCCGAGCTTTGTTCCTTCGCTCCTCCTGAAGTGTCACTACTCTGTCCACCGGATGCGCCACCCGACGTGTCCTGTTCAGCTTCCGAGCGCCGGCACAAAAAGTTTTGCCTAGTTCACGCGTTTTCACAGTCAACTCCACTACATCCATCATGGGGCCGGTGCATGATTAGCCAGCAACTCCATGGGCCGCATGGTATGATTTGACGCGCGGGTCGCTGAAGGTGGGCAATGCATCGTCTTCTAATAAGTGCTGCTGTCCTCGTAGGGATTTCTGTTGCCAATCCCGCTCTGGCGAATTGGTGGATCGTTCGTTCATCTGACGAGACATGCCTCGTTGTCGATATCGAGCCAACGGGTCAAGACAAGAGCGTTATAAAAGTTGGCAAAGACGTCTATCGGACAGCGGAGTAGGCCGAAGCCGATATTAAACGGCTTTGCAAAGAACCGAAGGCTCAACATCGACCTGCTGAGTGATCGTTCCGCAAAAATGATCGAAACGCTATTGGGCTCGATATCCACTTTGGGTCGGAAGCTGACTTCGCGGTGCGCGTTCCGTTCATCCGCTAAGTGCCAATAGCAGACATCCTGTGCGACGGCCCACTCAGCTATGCTCGGTGTCCGAACTGCTCGCGTAGCGCGGGGATGGCGTCGGTGATTTGTTTCATCAAGCCAGGGCTTGCATTTTCTTTGATGTAGGCGAGGAGCGCCGCGCCGATGTTTTTGATTTGCTGGATGCTCAAACCAGTTGCCTCGATCTGAGCTAAGGCAGCAACCAAGAGACCCGCTTCACCGCCTAATGCTCCACTCACTGTGCCGAGCAAGCCGCCTCCCGATCCTACGGTGACGACATGCTGTTGCGCGAGTTCCGCTGCGCCGGGCAGTTGCTTGAAGAGCTGCGTAACTACGGTTTGGTCGGCCTCTTGCTGAATCACAGATAAGATGGTGCCCACCGCTGTCTCCGCTGCGCCCTTATCGACGCTCGCCTTATCAGCAATTTCATCGATGAAGCTTGAGACCGATGCAATCATTCTGAACTCTCCAAAGTGCTGGCGCTCGGGGGCTAACCGGCCTGCCTACGCCTCTCAATGAACCCGCATACTAGCAGGATAAGCACCGCACCAACGGTGGCTCCGATAAGGCCTGCATACCAGCCGATCGCCTTATCCGAGGTAGGTCGATACGAATGCGCCGACGATGCCGTAGGATCGTCGTCAGTATGAAGCCTTTCGGTTCATTGTCGCCGGGCGTGCCGAACTTGGCGATCACGCCTGCAATAAGTCCAATCACAATAATCCAGAGGCTGTGCATGGTTTAGCCCCACATTCGATACAGCTGGTCGAATTGGTCCCATCCTAATGCTGCGCATAGTCTAACAGCTCGACGCCGCGTAACGCGCGCGACAAAATACGGCAATCGGGGCTTAAGATTGAAATGCAATTCTCTGCGCGGCCGCATTATCATAGCAGAGTGCGCGGGCACGGGGCCGACCGCACTCGCGGACTCACCCTCCCGAAGCGCCATTGTCCTGGCCCGCGCACACTGCTTTAGCTGGGCTGCCTGAAGGAGACCGACCATGAAAACGCCAATTGCTCTCGCGCTTCTTGCGATATTGGCGGTGGTGACTTCGCCCGCCGCCGCCGAGCGCGCGTGTCGGCCCAGCCTGTCGAACATGTACCACTGTCCGGATACGTCGGCTCCCGCGGCAAAGCCTGCAAGGACCACCAACGCGTCCGGCAGAGCTTGTCACCCTAGCATCTCGAACTTTTGGACATGTCCCGATACCTCTAAACCTGGGCGTGGTAGTTCGGGTCGTGCTTGCCGCCCGAGTCTTTCGAATGGCTATTCGTGCCAGGGGACAGCAAGCGGGAACCAAGGCTCCGCGCCGGCGAAAAAGACGGCTTCGACACCAGAGCAGGAGCGCGGATGCCGCCCGAGCCTGTCAAACGGTTACAAGTGCCCCCGTGATAAAGCAACGCATGGAACCAACGCTGCGAATCAATACTCGTCCGAAAGGCAGGCAAGGGCGCATTGCTTTAATGACACTGTCGTTTGGGCCAATACCAATTCCAACATTTATCATTTCCGCGGAACTTCTAATTACGGCAACACGGTAGCGGGGGCTTACATGTGTGAGCAGGACTCGCTCGCCCAGGGAATGCGGGCAGCGAAAAATGAAACTCATCCTTGATGCGTCCAACTCTGCATTTGACTTTACCTGTTTATTTCGTCCACGAGGAAAGCCTTCAATCGAAAAAAAGGGAGGTGTTTATGAGCGCGCTCGCAATCGCTGCAGCTATCGTATTTGTGCTCAACGCGGCTGGCAGCTTTATTGAGTTCAACAACAGGTTCGTGAATGCGTTGGTTGACACCGTACTCTTCGCGGTCGTTTTCGGTGTCCTTTTGCATTTTGGTTATTTGCATATAGACTTTGCCAAGGTTCCACCCGCGACGACCACGACGACTGCGCCAGCTACGCCCTGATGAAATAGGCTGTCGCCAAGGGCCCAGCGCTTAGCAGCTAGGTTCGATCAAAGTCGGCCGATTTTCCTGGGCGGTGGCGGGCGTCTAGACGAACTCCGCCCCGCCACGAATTGGCGGGCGAGACGGCGTCCCCGCCAGGCCACGACTAAGCTTGCAGGAACGCGAGCAGGTCGGCGTTGATAGTGTCCGCCTGGGTCGTGATCATGCCGTGCGGAAAGGCCTTGTACGTCTTTAGCGTGCCGTTCTTCAGCAGCTTTGCTGACAGCGGTCCGGCAGCGACATAAGGGACGATCTGGTCGTCCTCGCTGTGCATCACGAGCACGGGCACTTTGATCTTCTTGAGGTCTTCGGTGAAGTCGGTCTGCGAGAAGGCGACGATGCCGTCGTAATGCGCCTTGGCGCCGCCCATCATGCTCTGGCGCCACCAATTCCATACCACAGGCACAATGGTTTCGACGCCCGGAAGATTGAAGCCGTAGAACGGTCCTGCTGGCAGATCGTAGTAGAACTTGCTCCGGTTGGCGGACAGCTGCGCCTGGAGGTCGTCGAACACCGCCTTCGGCAATCCGAGGGTATTTGCCGACGTTTTCAGCATAAGCGGCGGCACGGCGCTGATGATTGCAGCCTTCGCCACGCGGCTTTCGCCGTGGCGCGCGAGATAGTGCACCACCTCGCCGCCGCCTGTGGAATGACCGACATGGATCGCATCCTTCAGGTTGAGATGCGCGGTCACCGCCACGAGATCGTCAGCATAATGGTCCATGTCATGGCCGTCGCCGGTCTGCGTCGAGCGGCCATGCCCGCGCCGGTCATGCGCGATGACGCGATACCCCTTGCTCAGGAAGAACAGCATTTGCGGGTCCCAGTCGTCGGCCGACAGCGGCCAGCCGTGACTGAATACGATTGGCTGACCCGAACCCCAATCCTTGTAAAAGATCTCGACGCCATCCTTTGTCTTCACCGTCGGCATGGACTGACCCTCTCACTGATCGACCGGCTCAGATGAGCATGATGCTAGATTATCCTGGACCGCGCCAGGACCGCTCGGCAGGACGCGATACCTATACTGCATTGTCTCAAAGAGAAGGCCACGCACGAAAGCGCAGCAATGTCCGCTTTGGGTCATAAACGGACATCAGCGAGCCGGTCAGCGATGTCCGTCCTACGCTCATGAGCGGACATGGACAGCCCGAACGCGTGACCGTGAGAGGGGTTAGGTTGTCGAAAGAGACGTTGACGCACCGCTGCTTCACATTGCTTAAAAGGATGCTTATTGTCCTGTCCGCGTTGGCAGACGTTTGATGTGGCGGAGGTCAATGTCCGCTTATGGCCAAGAGCGGACGTCGATCCAAATTTTGCATCCTCTGCGCAATAGACGGCCTGGTCCGTTGTCGCCGGCTCGGGAAGCCTACGCTACGACCTTGTCGAGCGTGATCGGAAGATCGCGGATGCGATTGCCCGTCGCGTGGTAAATCGCGTTGGCAATGGCCGCAGCGACTCCTACGATGCCTATTTCGCCGAGGCCTTTGACGCCGAGCCGATTGATCAGGCCGTCCGGCTCATCAACGAAGATTACCTTAATGTCGTGCACGTCGGCGTTGACCGGGACGTGGTACTCGGCGATGTTCGCATTCATTATGCGGCCGAAGCGGTGGTCATAGAGTGTTTCTTCGTGCAGCGCCATGCCAATACCCCAAACGACGCTCCCCATTATCTGACTGTGCGCCGTCTTCAGGTTCAATATGCGGCCGGCGGCTACCGCGTTGACGACGCGCGTGACGCGGATGATGCCAAGCTGCTCGTCAATTTTGACCTCGGCAAAAATCGCCGAATGAACGTTTTGCGCGTGCGTGTCGCGCTTTGCGAACTCGTTGGTCTTTTCCTTTTCAAGGCGATCGACAGTTCCGCTGCGCATGGCATCGGCGATTAAAACGCCGCGCTCCAGCCCTTTGATGCGCACGATCCGCCCGTTCACAAGCGTGACATCATCGGCGGTTGCGTCCATCAGTGTCGAGCCGGGCATTCTTTTCGCAAGCCGAAGCAGTTCTTCGCGAACGTCGCCGGCCGTATTAACGATAGCGTTGCACACCGAAGCGGCAATCCACGATCCGCCCTCAACTGGCGATTGGGGCAGAGTGGAATCGCCAAGCTTGATGCTGACATTCTCCATCGGAAGCCCCAGCGCATCGGCCGCCACTTGCGCCATGATGGTGTAGGTGCCGGTGCCGATGTCGGAAGTGGCGCAGGATATCTCTGCATACCCGTCAGCGGCGAGTGCTATGCGTACGGTGGCCGGCATTTGCAGCGCTTCCCACACGCCTGTCGCCATGCCCCAACCGACCAGTTCGGTACCCTCACGCATCGAGCGGGGTTCGGAACTCCGCTTCTCCCATCCAAAGGCAGCGGCGCCCTGCTGGTAGCATTCGCGAAGTCTTTTGCTCGTGTAGGGGACGTCACGGTTCTGGTCGCTGTCGGAGTAGCATTTAAGGCGCAGCGCGAGGGGATCCATCTTGAGCGCGACCGCGAGCTCATCCATCGCACTTTCAAGAGCGTACACGCCAGTAGCTGCCCCAGGCGCCCGCATGTCTGCCGGTGTAGGTACATCAAGACGCACGAGCTTATGCGCGGAATAAGCGTTCGGCGATGTATAAAGCAGATTGCCCCATCCGGTGTCGTTGCGAGAAAAGTCCTCGAATTGCGAGGTTTCCGCGATGGCTTCGTGATTAAGCGAATTGAGGCTGCCGTCGGCGTTTGCGCCAAGCGCGACGCGCTCAATCGTCGCCGGGCGGTGGCCGAGCGCGTACATTTGCTGGCGAGTAAAGACTACCCTTACTGAACGCTGGAGCTTCAGCGCACCAAGTGCGGCCAACACGACCTGATGCTGGGGCCTCAATCCGGAGCCGAAACCGCCCCCCATGAAGGGTCCAAGCACATGAATATCGTCGGAATTTTTTTCGAGTACGCTGCAGAGATAGCGCTGAACGTTCTGTACGCCTTGTGTCTTGTCGTACACCGCGAGCTTGCCGTCTCCTTCCCACACCGCAGTGGATCCATAGAGCTCCATCGGGTTGTGGTACTCGGTCGGAATGACATATTCCGCCTCGTGCCGGATCGGGGAATCCGCGAAAGCCTTTTGCGCATTGCCACGCGGCCTTTGGTCCTTCTCGACCTTAAAGGAGTTCGCGCGCTCAGCCTCTAGGTCTGTAATATTCTCCTCCTTTTCGTAGTCGACAAGGACCAGCGAAGCGGCGAAGCGCGCAATATCGCCATCCTCCGCAAGCACGAGTGCCACGGGCTGGCGATTGAACACGATTCTATCGTCATAGAGCACGCGGTAAGGAGAGCCTTTTTCCGGAGCTACGTCGTCCTTCCAGGCTTTGTCGTTATCGGCGAGTCGCGGCCGGTTCTTGTGGGTCAGCACATCGAGGACACCTGGGACTTGAAGTGCCGCACTTGCATCGATGCCCTTGATGCGTCCCTTAGTGATGGGCGAGTCGACGACGAAGCCAAAGGCAAGTTCGGCAGCGCCAAACTCGGCCGCATACTTAGCGGCCCCAGTGACTTTGGCGGGCCCATCGATTCGGGAGGTCGGCGCCCCGACGTAAGACCTCCGGCCCTCTTTTGGCGCCCGTGGCGTCTCAGGAAGGGCAGGCGCGGCCGCAAGGGTAGATGTATCGATCAGTCCGAGTACAGCTGCGGTTTGCAGCAGGCGTCGCCTGGTTATTTTTAGCATCTCAGCGGACTTTCTTGTCGGACTGGGATTGCGGGGTCCCCCGAGCGGCCTGCGCCAAAGCGCGTCCTATCGCACGGCGCGCAAGCCCCACCTTGAAGTCGTTATGCCCGTAGCCCTTCGCGCCCTCTAACAGCACATCCGCAGCTGTCATGAAGTTTGATTCAGTCGCGGCTTTGCCGGTCAGAGCGGACTCCGCCTCCGGCTTTCGCCATGGTTTATGGGCGACACCTCCCAACGCGATCCGCGCCTCGCTTATGCTGTCGCCTTCGAGATTGAGTGCGGCCGCAACTGAGACGAGAGCGAAGGCGTACGACAGGCGGTCACGAATCTTGAGGTAGGTATAATTAGACCCAAAGACATCCGCTGGCAGCTCTACATCCGTTATGATCTCGTCCCGCTTGAGATTCGTGTCGATGTGCGGCGTGTTGCCCGGGAGGCGGTGGAAGTCGGCAAAAGATATCGCGCGGCCGCCTGAGGGACCAACGACATTGACCGACGCGTTCAGGGCTGCCAGAGCAACGCAAAAATCGGAAGGGTGCGTTGCAATACAAGCTTCGCTCGTGCCCAGAATTGCATTGATTCGGTTAGCGCCACCGATTGCCGAGCAGCCGCTTCCCGGCGTGCGCTTGTTGCAAGGCGTCGCGGTGTCATAAAAGTAAAAACAGCGCGTGCGCTGCAGGAGATTGCCGCCAGTAGACGCCTTATTCCGAAGTTGTTGCGACGCGCCGGCGAGGATAGCGCTCGACACTAGCGGATAGCGCTCCGCAATAAGCGGATGGTACGCCAGGTCAGAGTTCGGCACGAGCGCGCCGATTTTGAGGCCTCCATCTTGCGTCTCCTCGACATTCGTGAGCGGCAAACGCGAAATGTCGATGACGTGCCTGGGCTGTTCGACATCGATCTTCATGAGGTCGATGAGATTAGTGCCGCCGGCGATCAACTTCGCCGAAGGATCAGCGGCGAGCTGCCGGATGGCATCAGCTACATCGGTTGCGCGGCTGTATTCGAAGTTTATCATGATCTGTCGCGCCCGCCGTTCATCACCTGCTGGATCGCCGCGACAATGTTCGGATAGGCGCCACAGCGGCAGATATTGCCGCTCATCAGCTCGCGAATTTCATCGGCGGTATTTGCCTTGCCCTCTGCAAGGAGGCCCGCGGCGGAGCAGATTTGGCCTGGAGTGCAGTAGCCGCACTGAAACGCGTCGTGATCAATAAACGCCTGCTGCAAGGGATGAAGCGTGTTGTTGGCGGCTAATCCTTCGATCGTGGTTATTGATCCACCATCATGCATCACGGCAAATGTCAGACAGGAGTTTATGCGGCGGCCATTGACCAGCACAGTGCAGGCGCCGCACTGCCCATGATCGCAGCCCTTTTTGGTGCCGGTGAGTTCCAGATGATCTCGAAGCACATCAAGGAGGCTAGTCCACGGCCGCACACTTAGCGTCTTGCGTTCGCCGTTCACATCAAGTGTGACCGGAAGCAAACCGGGAAGCTTAGTTTCTAGGACTTCCGCTTGCGCCATTTCACACCCCAAGCTCAATCGATGCGTTCAACTCGCACGCTCACCGGAACCGGGTCGGTCAAAAATTGAAACGTCACCAGTTACTCGGCCGAGGAAGATGATTCCAGGCTGAGGGACGCGGCCGCCGCGATGGTAGATCACAAAGTGATCGGAACCCCAGAGGCCAAGCGTCCCCGTCGAGAACTCGAGTTGCCGCTCGATAGCGGGCAAGGGCGAAGGCAAATTGCCTGTCTTTTCCTGACGGAGATGGTCGCGCATGTCGATCGTAAGCGGCAACATTCGGATCAGTGCTTGGCTTGCGTCGTTGTCTACCAGCTCCGCGGTCGCCTTGCCCCAATCAGCTGTAATCAGCATTCGCTCTTGTGCCATAGCAGTCTGACTCAAGCCAAAGGTACTGACGAGAAATCCCAAAAGTAGGTTCGCATTGTATAGTCTGCGTGGTCAGCGGCGACCATCCTTGTATTGTTTGTCAGAAACATGTTCCATCCAATCGACGGCCTCGCCATCGAGTTGTTCCTGAATGGCGATGTGCGTCATGGCTGATGTGGCAGCGGCCCCATGCCAGTGCTTCTCGCCGGGGGGAAACCACACCACGTCTCCCGGACGTATTTCTTCGATTGGCCCGCCTTCTCGCTGAGCCTACCCGAGACCTGACGTCACGATGAGCGTCTGCGGGAGCGGATGAGTATGCCATGCAGTGCGCGCCGTGGGCTCGAAGGTGACGCTGGCGCCAGTGACTCGGGCCGGCTCAGCGGCGGCGAATAAGGGATCGATACGTACGGTTCCGGTAAACCACTCCGCCGGCCCGGCACTCGAGGGTTGGGATCCTGCGCGCTTGAGTTCCATCGTCTTGCATTCTTTAGAATTAAGCGCTCTTGGCGTTCAAGGAACCGCTTGCGTGATCGAGCATTCGATTAGAAATCAAAAGATGGAATCTATCAGCAGCGTCCGGCGCCAGAAGAGGGCGACTATTTCAAAGCCGATTGGCTCAAGCCTTGCGAGACCCTTCCGTCACTGGAAACAATGCGCCTCTATGGGGCTTCAGACTACGCCGTGACGGCTGACGGCGGCGATTACACTGTGCACCTGGTGGTCGGACTAGACCCCGACAGACGAATGTACCTGGTGGATTTGTGGAGGAAACAAACCGCTTCCGATGCATGGATCGAAGCTTTTTGCGACCTGCTTGACATTTGGAAGCCGATCGCCTGGGCGGAAGAGAAAGGGCAGATGTGCCGGAGTCGGGCCGGCTTTGGACCGCAGGCAGATCGAGCGAAAGACCTTCTGTTATCGACAACAATTCCCGACGCGAGGAGATAAGGCGATCCGGGCTCAATCTATCCGGGGCCGCATGGCGCTGCAGGGACTTTACGTGCCTACGCAAGCAAGCTGGAATTCAGCGTTCCGATCCGAGCTGCTGAGCTTTCCTGCCGGCAAACACGATGACCAGGTTGTTGCGCTCGGCCTTGTTGGGCAACTGCTCGATCAAATGGCTCCCGGTCTTAAACCGAAGCCGCCCGCAAAGCCGAAGCCAGACAGCGGCTACCGTCTGATCGGGTTAGACGAACGACCGCTCGACTGGATGATGTTCTGACGACCGCAGTCACCCGAGAAACGCGATAGTCGTGCCGTCTGAACAGAGACGCACTAGATCTTCGTCCCAAACTTCGATCCTGGCGCGGCATTGAGTCGGAGCCGCAGAATCCGAGTGCCCTTTAGCTGACCAAAGTCGGCAAAGACATTCGATCTCAGAACATTCCCAATCTATGGAGGGTTTTTCGAGCCAATCTCTGCCGTCAACTTGAAAGCCCGCCGGTGGCGTTACCTGCATGCGAAGCGGTACATTTAGGTCCAAGGCTGGCTGCGGAATGCCCCGCGTTTGCCAAGATTTGCTAATCGCCCGCAGTAGCCGCTCTCGAGCGTTTTGCACGTCGTGGTCGATCAGACCGGTCGCCTTACTTAAAGGGAGCCAAGTCATCGCTCTTCTCCCTCAGGTGCCAAAGGCAATCGCCGCACGATTCGCGGTCAAGGTCTCGCTTGCCAATTAAACAAGCCGCGGCGGCGCGGCCGAGCATCTACGAGGAGGCGTTGGCTCGATTCGGCCTGGACCCGCCAAGCGTCCCGATCTTTGCGAAGGTCCTCCAGCTGTTCCTTTAAAAGAGTGCTGACCTCCTTCAACGCACTGATTTGAGCATCGAGTTCTGGGGCTACCGACGGCGCCACAGCCGTTGCATGATGTTGTATGGCTCCGTTTCGTGACACGGCAGGAAACACGCGAAACAGCTCGGCCGGATCAACCTCATAGCTTCCAGTGTGAGTCTTCGACGCGGAAATTCGGCCAGCCTTTACCGCTCGCCAAATAGTCGACTTTGCAACGCCAACCGCAGTGGCAGCTTCGGTTAGACCCAACATTGTCATCTTTCTCCGTTCATTTCTGTTCCAAGGCAACGCTGCGATGCGTGCATTCAAGCTCAGTTTCTCGGCGCTTGGGTGGGAGAAGGCGCAGTGGCGTAAATCTTTGAGCGTTCTGCCTCCCCGGTGCATTTTGTATACTCAGCATGGTCCTTCCTGCATTGCGTAGCGTGCCAACGCAACGTCTCAAGCCAAGGTTAATGATTTGCTACGATTTGGCCGTCGCTTGACCCGTTCCAATTTATGTTCCTAAATGGCGTTCTCAGTTCCTCTTAGAGGAAAGGGAACGCAAATGCCCATGATTGGATACGCTCGGGTGTCGAGCATCGGACAGGATCTCGCAGTCCAGCTCGACAAGCTTCAGGCCGCAGGGTGCGCAAAGATCTTTCGGGAGAAACGGTCGGGCGTGGACACTGGCCGGCCCGAGCTCAAGCGTTGTCTTGAGTATCTTCGCGAAGGAGACACTCTCCTCGTCACGAAGATCGATCGGTTGGCGCGATCGACATCGGATCTTTACCAGATCGTCTCTCAACTCGCGGAGAAGGGCGTAGCGTTTAAAGTAACCGATGACGCATCGATCGACACCACGTCACGTACCGGCAAATTCGTCATGGGCTTCCTGGCGCTGATTGCTGAGTTCGAGAATGATATTCGTCGCGAGCGCCAAATGGATGGCATCGCTAAAGCGAAGAGTCGCGGGGTGAAATTTGGCCGGAAGCTAGACCTCACTGCGGACAAAGTCATCGACATCAAAGCGCTTCGTGAGGCCGGGATGACGGTGCCGGATATCATTCGGCAAACCAAGCTCAGCAAGGCGAGCATCTATCGAGCCTTAAACCGCTGAGCATCTGTTCTATTATTGATGGATGCGACATCCTCAGAGATTTGAACTATTTCGGGTTCACCGGATGCAATTGCTGCCTTGGGTATTTTGCAACAGCCCAATGTGCGCTCTGGACCTACTTCTTACAGATGTTGTCATGCGCGGGATGAACGGGAAAGAACTAGCGGATTGTGCGAGGTGCTTCGACCCGAGTTGAAAATTTTGTTATGACGGGTTATTCACGAAACGCGATTATCCCTCAGGATCGAGTGGATAACGGTCTTGAGGTTGTTCAGAAACCGCGATCAATCAATCCCAATTGGCGCCGGGTTCGACCGCTATGATGCTATTGACCCCTCGACCCTAGGTGATAGGCAAATCGCCCTTTACCTGCGCGGGCAAACTACTCTTCGGGCGTAGACTTCGGCAGATTCTCTACCTCATTAGGCAAGGTACGGTTCTGCGCGTCTACGAGGAAGCGTTCTAAGCTGGCGATGAACTCGTAGCTTTTCGCTGCATGGCGCCACTGAGTTTCCAAATGCAATAATTGAGAACGAACACGGGCATCAGGTTCAAATGCAGCTGCTTTCTTGCACTCCTCAGCCTTCGCGACACAATTCGCAATGTGATCCCCAAGCTTCTGAAGTATCGAGCAACCCCTTCATCGAGGCTCGGCTTTGAGACGGCGCTTATGCCACTAAACCGCACCTCCTGAGAGACACTCAGGGCGGCCCACTTCGGTCTGCGCGATCGGTTTAACGAATCAATAACCTGGAGACAAGCCTTGCCCCCGCGGCGAATGCTTGAGGATTAGAGTGCCCCTGACAAGGCGTGGGCGATGTACCGGGTTCTCGACTGCATTAGATATGAGCACGACTACCGGCTCCTTTTGCTGGCAGTGGCCATTTGCGCGCTGACGAGCTGGATGGCTTGGTACCTGTATGCCTTGTCAGCAAAATCTAGCGGGCTAAGCCGGTGGGCGTGGATTTTGCAAACGGCCGTGGCGACCGGATCAGGCATCTGGGCGACGCACTTCATCGCAATGCTGGCTTTTAAATCGGCTCTTCCGACCACTTATGCGCCCTTGCTCACGGTGACCTCGCTGCTCATCGCTATCTGTGTAAGTGGCACAGGGTTCTGCATAGCGGAAGGAAAGAGGTCCTCCTGGATCTACATCTCTGCCGGCGCTGTGGTCGGGTTGGGCATCGCCACGATGCACTACACTGGAATGCAGGCTATGCGCGTCCCTGGACACATCCGTTGGGATGCAGTTTTAGTGATCGCCTCTCTCGCAGTGGGTATAGTTCTGACCGCCGCTGCGATGTGGTGCTTCAAGGTAAGAAACTTAAAGTTGCTCGCAGCAGGTCTCTTCACAGCAGCGGTCTGCTCATTGCATTTCATTGCCATGGCCGCGGCGACGGTGGAATTCGATCCCACAGTCATCGTGAGTTCTGCGCAGATCGACAACAACCTTTTGGCAACGGCTATCGCTGGCGTCACTTTACTCGTCCTTCTCTCCGGTCTGACGGCGGCTTTGATAAACCATGACACAACGGGCGCGTTAAGACGGCTTGCCGATCGTGACCATCTCACGGGGCTACCAAACAGGGGCTTCATCAGCAGGATGATTCATGGATCCATAAGCTCGGGCAGCAAGTCGGGCTTTGCATTGTTCTTCATCGATCTCGACCGGTTCAAAGGGATCAATGATCAGCATGGCCACTATGCTGGTGATCACGTTTTGAGACAGGCTGCGGAGAGATTACGCAACGCGGTATCTAAGACGGCGATGGTGGCCAGAGCCGGAGGGGACGAGTTTATTATCCTGCAAGCCGGGTCAGAACCATCCTCGGCAATGCACCTCGCCGAGGCGATTGTGTCTGCCTTTACACAGCCGTTTGAGGTTTGCAGTGCCCGCGGTGAGAGGCTGGGGGTCAGCGTCGGTGTTGCCCTTTATCCGCGCGATGGTCGCGATGAAGAGTCACTGCTCAAAGCCGCTGATGCGGCGCTTTACCGTGCAAAGCGGATGGGTGGTGGTGCCGTGATGGCCGCTTAGGCTCACGTTGCCCTGCGAGCGAATGGCATTGGATGTGAATGGATCATCCTTGCTGACGCTCAGCGTGCTGCCCCTCAGTATGTCGCACTTAGCTTCATTGCAATGACGACCACCGCAGGCGGCCGGTGGTTGGTGATGGAGAAGCTCCGGCAACGCGGGCAGGTGACAACGTAGCGTCGAACGACTTATCGCCATCTGATTGAGGAAGAGAAGATGGCAATGGAGGTGAGCAATTGAAAGTGGCTGATAAGCTTCTAACAAGCGCTTAGCGCGCTCGATAAGCGCATTTAAGCACCCAATTCAGAGGATAACACAAGAAGAGCCCCGGCAACGGGGGGCTGGCCGGGGCTTATGGCTGAACTCTGCCATATGTTATCGGGTCAATGAAACGACAAGGCGGAAAACCTGTCCGCCAAGCATGTTCCTGGCCCCTGTCTGGCCCTGCCGGATTTGGTCCCATCTAGCCCGACATGACCTTTATTTGGGTGCCCAATGTCTGCGGTGCTGTAGACACTCACCCCTCTCCAACCCACACACCCGCACACTCACAGAGGGTACGTACCTAACTAGCTAACGGGTCCCATATCAACGGTGCTCTTAACCGGTACTCGTTTCGGAGGAAGTATCTAATCTCCGGCAGGGGTTTCAGCCTGTGGGACAGTTGCCATCACCTTTACAAGCTCGATAGCGCCGAACTGCACCAAGGTTACAAAGGTCGCCAGCAGACAGATGAAAACGAAAAATATTGCGGCGTGCAATCGACGCCACTGCAACACGGGGTCTTGTTTGGAGCTTTGGTAAGCGACTTCGTTTCGATCGTCGAAGGCATTGGTTGATCGCATTGTTGCCTCGCGCAAAGATGCGGCGCTCCATTAACGACACAGCCCAGAAGGCGTTCCGTCTTTTCACATAACGGCCCCTCCCAGGGGCTCAGGCCGGGTTTCTGCGAGGTCTCCCGGCCCTCAACTGGCTCCCCTTTCGGGAGCCTTTTTCTTTCACGGAGGCCTGATGACGAAATGGCGAGATGATGTTCGCACGTGCGCTTGCGGAAACAGATTCGCTCCCAAGCGAGAGGCGCAACGTTATTGCGGGCGCGTTGCCGCAATAACGCGGTGATGGCTCGCGAGAGAAGCGGTGACAAAACTCGGACCCCCTGGAAAGGCCTCCAATCGAGTCTCAACCGCTATCTGAGGGCTCCACCATGGTTTGGCCTGAGAGAGACGAAGCCCGTTCGGGTCGGACTCCGGGCGCTCTTCACGGTGACGATTACCCGCTTACGTATGACGAGACCGGCTTCCCGGAGATCCCGGCGTGTCTCGATCGCCGAAGGATTGCGCTGCCGGTGGCCGCATGAGGTCGGTATTGGAAATGGAGTTCAGGTCGCTTCGCAAGCGCTTATTAAAGCGGCCCCGACCTGTTCCCCCGTGGATCGATTGGCCAGGGCCGCCGAGGTCTGGTCAGGTCGCGCGTCTGCCAGTCCTCTGACGACAGAATGGACTTGCGTGTAGGCGGAAGAAGGACCGCTTGAAATTATCGACAAGAAAAGCCCCGCCGAAGCGGGGCAAGATTCGCAGAGAAAACCACTTAAGAGAAGCCCCAACAGGTCTGACGGGGGGACATACCTTTCGTCGGGGCTTCCGGTCCGTAGGACCAAACGATGGGGTAGGGAAACCCCCATCGCTCAATAAATACCACCCTTTACCATGGTTAATAAATCCCTTTTCTCATGGCTCTATCACCAATTTCCGAATTGACTGCGATGTGACTCGATTAAACCAATTCTTGAGCCAATTGTTCTATCAATTTATTTAATCTGCAAATTTATGGATGGTGGTGCCACTCATGCGTAAGTCCCGATCCGTGGTTCGAAGGGGACCACGTCTCTGGATCATTATTGCTACCTTATCGGTGGCGGGCCTGAGCCCAGCAGTTTTTGCAGATGGACCGGAAGATCAAACCGCTGCGTCGTCCGCAAGAGGTTTTGATTTCGTAGCACCAGGTACTCACATGCTCTGCCTTGAGGGTTACGACACGATCGAATGCAAATCCACCTTGCTCTCCCGCGATCTGGAAGATTATCCGCCTGGTGAAAGACTGATCGCGGTACGGCGCTACGGAAATCACGTAGGTGCGCGGCCTTAGTCGTGCCCCTCAAGGAATGGATCGTTCGCCCCTCAAGTACGGATCCGCGACTTTGGGAGGTAAGGTGTGGCGACTGCATTGCGGCGCAAGGCGCGATGGATCACGCTTGGAACGCAGCAATAATTGCCGCGCGAAAGGCAAAGGGCCGCGCACAATTGCTTTATCGGCTGCGAGAAGGTGTCAAGGACAGCGTAGACTTCCGGCTAGCATGCGGCCAAACAAGAGGGGACGCCCCGCGAAGCCCCGCTCGCTAGCGTCTATGGTCGGTGAAGATGAGTGACTTGAGGACAAGCAGCTAGGCGAGTGACTTTACAGCTGCATGTCGCAAGAGCCGGGCGCCGGCGAGATGCTTGACCTTCACCGTGACTTCGGGACGAAACCAGTGCGCATTGCGATTTCGAGCCACGAAAGCGCTGGACGCTCTTGTCTCAGGTCCTCCAGCCTTGCCTCGAGCTTCTCGCGCTCTGCGCCGCGGACCGTAATGAACGCCGGCCCAGCATAAACAAGCTTTCCAATCTCGGACTTGGCCAGGAGCGCACGTTGCACACCGGTCTTGCGGTCGCGGTCGATGCCGAGGAGAGTCAGCTCGCTCTCCGTGAAGCACTTGGTCTTTAGCCAAGTCTTACACCTCCCGCTGCGATAGTGACTTGGCGAGTTTTGACACGATGCCTTCGAGACGATGCTCGGCACATGCTCGGAACGGCGCCGCGCCATCGCCAATGAACTCCTCGCTGAACTGGAGGCGGCCTGTAGGCTCCTCGCGCAGCAGGGTCTTAAGTTTCGCGCGACGTTCAATGAGCGGCCGATCCCGAATGTCTTTTCCATTCAGGTGCAGAAGGTCGAAAGCGTAAAATATGAGGGCTCCACGTCGCGAGCTTAGCGCAGCTTGAAGCGCTTCAAAGTCCGAAGCGCCGTGCTTGTCCTGCACAACGACTTCGCCATCGAGAATGGCTGCGCGACATGGCAGGGCGGCTACAGCGCCGGCAATATGCTTATATCTGTCGGTCCAATCGAAACCGTTCCGAGTGTAAGCAGGCACTTGGCCGCGCTCGATTATGATGATTGTGCGAAACCCGTCGTGCTTGACTTCGTGCAGCCACGCCGCGCCTTCCGGCGGTGCATCTAAGAGCGTCGGGATGCTGGGCGCAATGAAGCTTAGACGTGAAACGCGAGCCATTCGCTATTTAGCAGGGTGCAACAGAATTGGGAGTCTTGATTTATCAAGCCGATAACGGAGCGTAGCGGCGTGATTTTCACCCCCGTGGACCGAGTGCCAGGCAGACTGCGCACCGTTCGCACAGGAACCATGCTCCTGCGTTAGCGGTTCAAGGACCGCAACCCAAGGAGTAATGAGAATGACGCCCAAAATATCAGCGATAGCACTTGCGACAGCGTTAGTTCTGGCCTCGATCAACCTAGCGACAGCCCAGGCCCCGGCGGACACTCCGCCCCAACAGCAGAATGATGTGCGCCGCGACAGAGACTTTGATTTTGGGTGGCTGGGCCTTATTGGCCTTCTTGGATTGGGCGGCTTAGCGGGTCGTCGGAGAGACATGACCGTTGGAACTACACGCCGCCCAACCTGATCGCGTGTAGCCTGATTGAAACAGTGGCCCGGCTGCCGTCGTTCCTGGCCCAAGCAACCGGGCCTAACCCGCGCTGGGGACGTTCCAGCCATGGGAGCCGGTGCACGGTCATTTCGTCATGCTGCCTAAGCTCTGCGCCCAAGCGGCTTGCCCAGCACGTCTTCCACTCGCCAAGTCTTGACTGAGTGCAGCGGGCCACCGCACTCCGCGCAACGGATCCGCACTGAAAGCTGCGCGATGGTTAGTCCCATCGAGATGCGAGGGGAGCCAACTGAGGGGTCTGAGCCTGATATCTCGCGGCATCGAGGGCAATAGCATTCGATGCGCGTGTAGCCCTTAGCGGCACAATCCTCGATGGTCGCCTGCAGAGGCTCCATGAGGCGAAGCATAGCAGACAGCGTCCTTCACCACATAGCCGCCGGAAGTGGTGCTTCGGCTGATTGACTCGGCAGAGGAACCAAGTTGGGGCACCTCAGTTTAGCGCATTGTCGCCAGCCATTTGGGCTGGTTTCGGGTCTCGTGCGTAAACCGGCACGGGGCTTTTTTCTGAGGTAGGAGATCGTCAATGTTGAAAAGGGCGTTTTTGTCGTTGGCCATAGCCTTAGGTGTGCTGACCGCAGTTGCCGTGGAAGCGCCACCCGCAAGCGCGTACAGACATCGTTCGGAGTCATACTGCTCCTACCACTGGTGGGAGCCCGAATGCGCCTGGTGGGAGCGGTGGTATTTCCGTCGTTATGGTCACCACCACCATAGCCATCATGGAGACCATGACCATGACCACGATCATGGGGATCATGACCATCATGGAGACCATGACCATGAGCACAATGATCACGGCGACAAAGACCAGGATCACAATGATCATGGAGACCAAGACCACGATCACAATGATCATGGAAGCAAATCAAAAGTGCTTTAGCCGCGCTTGCTGCTTCGTCTCGCGTCCGGCGATTGGCTTAACCAGCCTCCTTCGTTTCGTGACTCGCTGTTGACATAAGCTACCAGGCTAGGCGATCGACTTCACCGCTACGTGTCGCACCAACGGAGCGCCTGTCTAGACCTCTGCCCTAATTAGTTTCCACTGCCGAGGCCCAACGGAACTCCTGCTGAGAAACGGGGTTTACGCCGCATCTGCCGCGGTGAATGTCATGAGGAAACTCTCAGAAACCACCGCGCATTGCGATTTCTAGGCGGGGCTTCTTTTCGCCATTTAAAATCGCAGGCCACTGGGACGCCGCCCTCTCGTGGCAGGCCTGGCCAGGCTTAGCCATCCGCATTCGCCAAGTTCTGCGTCCTTACTCGGCGAGACACTCATGTTTGGCGAAGGATGAGTCTCACTCCCAGCACGGCGACTCCAGCTGGAGTAAAGAAAAGCCCCGGAACTCCATACATGGCCGGGGCACTCTGATTAGGTGTTGGTGGGCTGACGGGGGGACCGGGGCAATCCGACCAACACCTCTGATTGTCAAACTTGGCCTTCGTGGTTTGGTTCCAGTTACCGGCTCGTTAGAAAAGAAGAAGCCCCGCAACGGGGGGGCGCGGAGCTTCTCCGAGTTCCTCTGGGGAACCGATGATGGGGAGGGAAGAACCCATCACTTTCTGGCTTTTACCACCGACAATTCAGTCGCGAAAAATTACAAATCGGCAATTTGCTTAAGGTCCGTGACGTGGCTTTTTGGCAACGCTCTCTCGCAAAAAAATTTGCAGAACGACAAACCGTCCCCGGGTCGCCTCTTTTAGCCGCAAAGATGACCACAGCGATTCGGGGGAACTTGAAGGAAGACGCGCGGACTTGAGGGAAGACGAGGGAAGCCTGGCCGGGGGGCCGGGCTTTCTTCGTTTTGGGCGAAGCATTGTCCTGATCGCCACAGCTTTTCGATACGTTCCTAAAAGAACCGGCCCCTGCCAAAGGTGCTTACCGGACTTTCGCACGGCTCCCTTTCGGGGGGCCCTTTTTATTTGGAGACATTCATTGATCCGATGATGGGCATGAGCGGTGTGAAACACTCGATGAGCCCGTCCAACCGGACGACGGCCAAACGGCGCTGCTGACCACCTCTATTGCCTTCCCAATAGCTATCTGTGCCGGCTGGCAGGTCGCCTATGACCCGCTGCAATGGATCTTGCAGTACTGGCGAGCGCCTCGCTGGCGTGACCGGGCCTTCTGCAGGACTCGATCTGGCCTCGAACTGCGGGTTGGTGAGCTATTAGGCAGAGAGCATTGGGTCGCGACGTCGCATCTGAGCGATAGTCATCTTGAGGTGGATGCCCCGAGCTACTCTCTCGGCGTACATAGAGACTGAGTGCAAGGAAACCACAAGGAATGACAATCTTCATGAGTAGCTCCGCTTCGCAAGGATACCCAACAAACAAAAGTGCTAATTGGTCAGCACGTTTCAGAATGTAGGCCCTTGCCGTGGGAGCACCTGGCATGGATGATTTTATCTGGGAACTCTATGAAGAGTGGCTCCGAGAATTTGCTAAGGAGCCATTGACCTCTGATAGTGAGGCGACATGGAGAGAAGACGCTCTCAGGGAGATCGAAGCCAAAATAGCACGTACCCCTGCGGCCGGAGTTAAAGGGTTAGTGGTGAAGCTCGCTCTCCATTGTTTCCTACAGACTGAAAATGCCGGTAGTCGTCACGCAGATTCTGCGTACCGAGACTTGGTAAGATTAGCGAACCTGGACCCGCTTGCAGAGTTAAACGCGACCTTTCAAAAGCGGATTGACGTGGTTGCCAGTGGCGCGGCGCGAAAGTAACCGCTCTTCAACACCGGCCCCTACCAAATCTGTCATTCTTATAGCTTGAGCCAACGACCGAGCATCGAGCTTGCGCATTGCACGGCTGCGATGCACCTTGACCATGACTTCACTCACCCCAAGCTCATCAGCGATCAGCTTGTTCAATTTGCCCTCGGTTGCGCGGAAAATTACTTCCAGCTCACGTCGCGTAAGTGAAGCGAAGCGTCCTCTTATTTCCGCGAGCGCTGCTGCCTTTTCACGACTAGCCCGATCGGAGTCGAGCGCTGCGAACACCGCATCTATCAGACGCTGCTCGTTGATGGGTTTCGAAATAAAATCGATCGCCCCTTTCTTCATCGCGCGCACTGCGGTCTCGATGCACCCATGCGCGGAAACGAAGATAACCGGGACCCGAATGCCCTTCGTCGTGAGTTCCTCTTGCAAGGCAAGGCCGCTCATTCCAGGAAGCCGGAGTTCAAGAATAAGACACCGTGGTATATCGGGAAGAGTGCGTTCTAAGAATTCAAGGGGGGATTTAAAAACAAAAACGGAGAGGCTCACAGACTCCAGGAGAGTGCGGGTTGTGATGCTTGCGGTTTCATCACTGTCGAGTACGAAAACCGCTGCGCCATCACTTCCTAACGTTGTCCTACGCTGTACAAAAGCCTCGTTCATATGAATGGCCTCAAACGGCCTCCACTAATCCTGCGCAATCGTTAACTTGGAAAGCGCCAAATAGTTGCTGAGCTGAACCCTATCGAATGGAAAGCAGATTACCCAACGGCGAGCCTGCTCAGAGTATCGCCCTTTAGCTATCGACTTAACCGCGTGGCATGTCGCAGCAGCGGCGCCCCAGCGAGATGCTTGACCCTTACAGTGACCTCGAGACGAAACCACCTCGTATCGATTTCTTAGCCAGGAAAGGCGGTGCGCTCTTCTCTTAATTTTCGGTGCCTGCCTCGCTCCGCGCGGGCCGTGCCTACGAATATAAAAGCCAGCCCGCGCTCCCTCAGGGTCGAGTTAGGCTCAGCTTGGCCGATCCCTTTCCGCCCCGGACGGTAACGGAAACGCCATTGCCGTTTTGCACCATCAGCACGCTGCCACGTTCACCATTACCCTCGACCCAACCGGAGTAGCGGCCGCCACCCGAAGCGTTAACGCGCCCCGTCACATCGTAAACTCCACCTTCAGTGGTGCAGTGCGATGCGACCTCGAATGAAGCGCCACCAACTTTCGTGAACCTCACCCTGCACTGAACGGCATCAGAATTATTTCGATGGGAAATGGTGCCGCTGCCCTTCCATGACCCCTCGATTGTAGCTGAAGCTGCGAATGCGGGGCTAAGCGAGGCGCTGAGAAGGATAAGCGTCAAAATCAAAACACGCATCGGGACCTCGAACATGTGGGGGTGGTGGGGATAGAACACCGGCCGAAAAACTAGATTCAGCACTAAAGCAAGCCAAAATATGCCAGGGCCACGGCGCCGATTATGATGATGAAGGGTATCACCATGTTTCACCAGCTAGGCTCCGGCAGATCGCGCTCTTTAGTTCTATTAAAACTCCTCATGCCAAGGCCTTCATAACCGCATGCCGAAGATATTTTGACCCTGCGAGATGCCGCACCTTTGCTATCAACTTCGGCTTTACCCATTGCGCGTCTTTCATGCGCAACCCGGTGAGGGGCGTGCGATTGACTGCGATACGTCCTAGCCGGTCATGTAGGTCATGCCAATCATCACCACTTAGGCGGATGAAGGCGGCGCCCGCATACGTGAGGCTGTTCCCATGAGCCTTCGCAAGCAACGCTCGTGTTGCGCCGGTCTTGCGATCACGGTCTGTCCCGATAATAACAAACTTGCTCTCAGCGAAGCATTTGGTCTTAAGCCAAGCCTTAGTCCGTCCGCTGCGTTAGGGGGAACTTGTAAGTTTTGACACGATGCCTTCAAGCCGATGCTCGGCGCAGGCACGGAACAACGCTGCACCATCGCCAACGAACTCATCGCTGAACTGTAGACGGCTCGTCGCGTCCTCACTGAGGAGAGTTTTTAGCGTCGCTCGTCGTTCAATCACTGGACGCTCCTGAATGTCTTTGCCGTTCAGGTGCAGAAGGTCGAAGGCGTAGAACAGCAGCTCACCACGTCGCGAGCTTAGTGCCGCTTGCAGCGCCTCAAAGTCCGAAGCGCCGCGCTTGTCCTGTACAACGATCTCGCCATCGAGAATGGCTGTTCGACACGGCAGAGCCGCGGCCGGGCGGACAACGCTGCGATACCTGTCGGTCCAATCAAACCCGTTCCGGGTGTAAGCGCGCACTTGGCCGCGGTCGATCAAAAGCATTGTGCGAAAGCCGTCGTGCTTGACCTCGTGCAGCCACGCTGCGCCTTCCGGCGGTGTATTGACGAGTGTCGGCAGACTGGGCGCTATAAATCTTAGGCTAGGAACGCGGGCCATCCGATTTTGTAGCAGCGTCCAAAGTCTCTTAACAATCACAATAGGACCGCGACTCGTCAGCCCTTCACATTGCTGTTGACTGCCTTCCCGTACTGTAGAACGCTGCATAAAGCTGTCGGATTCAAAGCAGGGACGTGGGGACGGTTCGATGGCCAAGACAATATGGTTGTTGATGGCAATTTTATTTGCCCTTCCGTTTGGCGCTGCGGAGGCGCAAGGGCGCGTCCAACCAGGACTTGGCAATCAGGCGGATACGGGCAATCCGGGCCTACCCCTTTCTCAGTCAATCGCCCCACCCCGATCTCAATGTGGTGTGGGGAGCCAGAGCGTAAGGGTCTGCACTAGCGATTTCCAGTCTTGCAACTCGGCGTGCTCAGCGGCGGCGACATCTGATCCTGTTTCCGGCGCACAAGGATGCTCGCAGAGATGCTGCAATAATTTCAGAGCTTGTCTCAGCATTAGAGGGTGCGGCAACCTCACTACAAACGATTGCTTCACCCCTACCAACCCCGCTGTTCGAGCCCTGCGACAATGAGCCGATAAGGAACCTGTTTGCTTATTGCTCTTTCCACGCGCAAATCTTGCCAATCTGATTGCTCCAGCAGGAATTTTTGTCACTGCTTTTGACATCTCCGAACCAGACGTCCTTCAGGTTTTTAAATGTGATTGGGTTAAGCGCAGCCGTGCGCGGTCCACCCTCGGTTGTCTCAACCACAAAGGCAGTGAGGTTTTCGATGCTAACCAAAAGTGGATTGGCGACAGCAATTACGCCAGCGTTGCCAGTAGCTATTGTGCAGGCGCCGTCGAGATAGACCTTGCCGCGATATTCCACATAGCAGCGGCCCTTGGTGATGCTGGCCGAAGGAACAGTAAGCTCATCGAGAGCCCGCTTGTATGCTTCCACCTCTTTAGGCTCCTCGAACACACCCTTCAAGCCAGGCGTCACGATGAGGATGCCCACGGTAACTACCAGAGCGAGTACGTTTGTTGTGATCATGCCCTATTGAATGGGGCGCTACGCCCCCTCCGCATCTCCGGCCGAAGGATCATTTTACCGTCGGTTAGGCGCGCCCCAGTGCCTTCTGTCGTCCGGCAACCGGGCCTAACCCACGCTGGCGAGATGAACCAGCGCGGGCTAAATCTCTAACCACACGGAGGGTGCGGCCGTTCCGGGATAGTCAAAGCTGCCTAACCTCGGCGCCCCAGCGGCTTGGCGAGTACGTCTCCGATTCGCCAAGGCTTGACTGAGTGTAACGGGCCACCGCACTCCGCACAGCGGAGGCTGCTGAGAGTTGCGCAAGAGTAAGGCCCATCGAGATGCGAGGGAGCCAACTTATCGGCCTCAACCTGATCACCCGGCACCGAGGGCAATAGCACTCAATGTGCGTGTAACCCTCGGCGGCAAACTCCTCGATGGTGGCGTGCAGCGGGTCTAGCATTTCGCCGCGGCAATCTTGTCGGAGGTCTCTGTCATAACCTTATAATGCAACGTTCATCCTCGTCGATGTTGTGCAGGGACTGTTAGGGTCATTTGCGTGTCGACTTCGCGCATCCCTAAGGAGCACGACGCGATGGCGGTCATCATGATCAAGTGCCCCCGTACTGGCTTTGCCCGTTTCAACAGGAATAGAGACCGACGATACGATCTTCGCGACGCTTTCAGACAGCTTGGGTTTGGCCGTCTGCTCCATCTGCGGCCTTAAACATACTTGGTGGAAGCGAGAGGCTTGGCTCGAACACATCCTCGAGAAAACCTCGTTACTGGAGCGGGGTTTATAGCTCGGGCAACGGACCGTTAGCTCTTGGCCCACTTGCGGACGAAGCGGCGGCGATGTTTTCTAGGCGCAAGGAAGTTGGTAACGTTGGGTAATGGAAGGGGCGGCGCAGGCGAGGCGCCCCTTTAACAAAATGCGTGCTGCACTCGTTTTCATTATCGTTATGGCGATCCTTGGTGTGGTTCAGAGCATCCGAAACGACTGCTATTGGCACGGACGCGAAAATACCAAGCAGTGGCTTGCGTGCTTGTTCAGGCCATGACGGCGCCCTTGCCTTCGGCAAGGACTCTTTTTTAAAAGATGTTGAGGGCGCTACCGCGGGCCTGGAGTGCGTCACAGAGGGACCTCGGTCGCGTGAGCCCGAAAACATCTCGGTCACCTTAGTAGTTAGATACCAGGCGCGGAAATGCGCCCTGTGTTCAAAGCAACGCGGAAAAGTTGGGCAATTTGCCCCGCAAGATGCGGAGTTCAAAATGGGAGCGAGCGAGCCAAACGCGATCGATGAGGCCAAAAACGAATTGGAAGCAGCTCAATCAGTGCCTGATGCGGCTCTTAGCGCGTGGGACCAAAGCGTTTCCGAGTTGTGGCGTACTTCCCTGGCGCTGACGGACGCACAAAAGCGAGTAACACGAGCGCACGAGCTTCTGCGGAATGCCTTGAAGCACTACTCAATTAACGGATGAGGCTCGCCCTCCTTAACGCTCGATCCTTTAGAGGGAACCGGACACAACGGTATCTCACTGGCGGCCCTAGTAGAGGGGAAGCGGACGTGCCTAATCCGCGCCCGAGTTTCCGCTAATGACCCACGGCGAACATTGCCGCGCGGAATGAAGGAGCCAATGTCGGCCGTCTGCTAAGGCACGGCCAGTCCACGTAGTCCTTCAGCGCACTGGCTTCGAACTCGATCTCTTTCAGCCGATATTTGACGACGTCGAGCATGTGATGATCCACAGAGCGACCCGCGTTCGATGACGGGCAGATAGTGTATCCGTGCTGGCATGAGCTCCAGAACCCGGCCTTCTCTCGTTGTCGTGAGGTCCTTCGGAGAAAGATAAACCCCGAAAGTCAGGTCCCCGCTCCGCTGATTTTGGGGCACCGGACCGCTTGACAGAGGCTCACAGGGCTCCAACATTTTTGGCCGCCAAGACCTAACCATAACAGGAGGAGTCGTCATGATCATGGGGTATGCCGATCCCTTCGAAACCCTCTTTGCATTTCAACGTGCTCTCGACAATCGTCTTGCCAGTGACTGGCTAGGAACCACGACCGCTAGCATGGGCACCTATCCACCCGTGAACGTTTTCAACAGGGCGATGATCTCGTGGCCATCGTCGAACTACCAGGGGTCCAGAAAGAGGATCTGAATGTTCAGGCCAAAGAAAACACCATCCGCATCGCCGGTCGCAAGGCAATCGACTATCCGGAGAATGTAAGCCTGCATCGGCGCGAGCGTCTGTCCGGAATGTTTGACCGCACGCTGGTGGTTCCGATGCTGATCGATCCGGACGGGATTAAGGCCGAATACAACGACGGCCTTTTGGCGCTCTTTATTCCGCGCGCCGAGCGCGACAAGCCCAGAAACATTCAGATCAGCTAGTTATCGGGAGGCACGATAATGGCAGACAAACAAGAGCTTCAAGTTCAAGAAAAACGTGAGACGGAAAAAGCGGAGGAGCAAACGCGGCCCTTGCGCGCTTTCCTCCCCACCGCGGATATTTTTGAGACCGAGGAAGCGCTCGCTGTTGTCCTGGAGATGCCCGGCGTAGACCGCAACAACATCGACGTAAATGTAGACAACGGCGTGCTCACGATTGAAGGCAGGATCGACTTCAACAAGTACGAAGGCCTGCAGCCCGTCTACAGCGAATACAATATTGGTCCCTTCCGCCGCAGTTTTCGCATTTCGAGCCAGGTTGCTCAGGACAAGATCAAAGCCGAGATGCGCGATGGCGTGATCACGCTGACGCTCCCAAAAGCAGAGGAGGCCAAGCCACGTCGCATCGAGGTGAGAACGGGCGAACCGGACCAGTAACTTACCTATGGCGAATCTTGAGGATGGGCGTGCCAAGTCCACCAAGGACGAACTCGATTGAGCTCAGCCGCGTTTGCGCGGCCGTAACCACGGCGGAAGCCTGGCGGTGGGTCGTCTCGCACTCAGGACGTCGGGTCAGATCCCCCGTGTTCTTAACCGGTACCGAACCTTTTGCAGCGGCCTCCATTTCGGGGGCCTTTTTTATTGGAGGCGTTATTGGCGTTTAATCGAGAGACGTTCGTTTGGCGTGGCCTTGGCCTTTGCTGGGGTCGCCGCGAGGTGCTGACGCTCGTGTCGGACAGCACATACCCGCATCTCTACCGCATCCGATATCCCGATGGATGGATCAGCTCATCTGCCAATCTGACGAGAGCAAAGTAGCAGCAGAACACGCTCGGTATTTGCTTGGTAGACGCAGCCACGTAGAGAGAGTCTACAGCCCCCAAACTGCTGCGTTCGTTACCACCAGCGCCCTCGGCCGTAAAAGCCGCCCCCGAAGAGAATCAGAATCAACACTAGGATGATCAGCAGCGTGGTGTTGTCCATTATCCGTCCCCCCTTGCCAAGACTCTCACCAGATTGCGAGGGTAGCACGTAGCGATGTTTTGAGAAGGCGCGATTGATGGCTAGAAGACTGAAGGCCTACAAAACTTCTCTAGGGTTCTTCGACTTAGCGATTGCAGCTCCTTCCATGAAAGCCGCTGCAGAAGCCTGGGGCTCGCCAATCAACGTTTTCAAGCAGGGCCTCGCTAAGGAAACCAAAGATCCCGCGATTGTTGCGGCGGCGATGGCCAGCCCTGGAGTGGTGCTGAAGCGACCAGTCGGATCGACTGCTGACTACAGTCGAAATGCCAGACTACCGAAGAATCTTCCATCCGCAGAAGTTAGCGACAGGCCAGCAAAGCATCGCCCGCCAACGAGTGGACGGCCACCTCTTGATCCCAAGGCCAGCAGCTCGGCTGCACTTGCGTTCGAGAAAGAACGCGAGCGCCGCGAAAGAGCTCGTCGGAAGGAAGAAGCTGCGCGCGAGAAGCAGAACCAGATACGCGAGCAGGCAATCGCCAAGGCGCGACAAAAACTCCAACGAGCCACGCAGCAGCATGAAATTAGGGCAAAGCAAATTGGAAGAGAGCGTGCCGCCCTCGACCGGCGCGGTGAAGAGGAGGATGCGCGTTGGGAAAAGCAAAAAGAAAGGTTGGAAACTCCTCTACGCGAAGCTCAGGAGCGCTAAACGTCCGGGACAGCTAGTCGCGCCCGGCCGCCGCGTCCGCTGACACGCTATGCAGTCCTCGGTGTCGTTCTTGACGCTGTTGACCGCGCGGTTGACTGCGTAGGCTTCCATCAAAGTCGGATCATAAGGCTTGAGCATTGCCTTTAGCTCTTCGACGCTAGTTGTTGGCCCAAGCCATCGATCATAATCCCCCGACATCAACATCACCGGCATACGATCATGCACGCCGCTCACGAGGGGATTGGCTTGTCCAACGATCATTGCTGTTGATAGAATTTCCTCTCCGCCAAATCGCGCAAACTCCCAGATACCGGCGAAGGTGAAAGGCTCAAGATCTTTGCGCCGGAAGCGATAAGGTTGCTTGCCGTCTTCGCGCTGCTGCCACTCGTAAAATCCTGTCGCAGGAATGAGACATCGCCGTTTGGCAAACGCCTCTCGAAATAAGGGGAGCTTGTGCACCGTTTCGGCTCGCGCATTGATGTGCGGAACCTTGGGCTTTTCTTTCATCCAAAACGGAATCAATCCCCAGCGTGCCATTACCACCTCGCGCTCACCGTCGCGGGGGTCGATCCGCACAATCGGGATTTGGTCGGTGGGAGCCACGTTGTAGCGGAGAGGGAAATTGGACTTCGGCAGACGTTGGGCCTTGAAGAGTCCGCGATAAGCGTCCCTAGCAATCAGATTATCGAACCGTCCGCACATTTTCTGGAGAGGTAAGCACGCAAGAGCTAAACTGCCAGTCGTTGCAAGAAAGCATTTCCGGAGGTGGTTCGGCGTTGCCCACCCTGCTTCCTAGCCAACAGACCAGCCTAGATGGAAAGGCTAGGCTATAGACTTCACCGCCGCATGCCGCAGGAGCCGCGCACCAGCGAGATGCTTGACCCTTACCCGTGAGAAGACCCCGGGCTGGAGGGGTCAGCTCAGACCGGTGGCGTGACCGAGCCTTCTGTCGCACACCATAACGGAGCAGGCGTGCGTTATGGGCTAGTCTGCGGTTGCGAGGTGCCACGCTCATCAGGCGCAGGAGCTGTGACCGCCGATGGCTTAGCTGGTTCTTTAGGCAGAGCCGATACGCGTGCCATGTGGAGAGCTCCCAAAAAACAAACCGTTCCGGCTATCGCCGCGAGCGTGGCAAGCCACCTTAGCGGCCTTCGCCAACCCGCGAAGCCCGGGCGCTCCAACCTCAGAGTACGGCTTAAATAAGCAAAAAATGCACTAGCGAACCCACAAGCCGCGCCGACGCCGAATACGAGCATCGAGCGTAAGGCTTGGTGTTCTCGGTTCCAACTAAGTGTGGGAGCGTGGCGAGAAGGACGATCGCCGCAATCCCATTAAGCAGAATAACAAGCGCGACACCTCGACTGGCATATCGTTGCGCTGCCGCTCAACGAAACGTGGGTCAATTCTAACGAAATCGACCTCTTCTCTAATGTCAATTTCTTCGCGTCGCGTGGGGGTCGTTGCCATGGAGAAACTCCTTGATTGTCCGGAATAAACGTGGAGACCCCGGAGCGGTTCATTAGGCTCCGCGGCCTGTAAAACACCGCTGCCGGCTTCTCAGCGGAACGCGCCCGAGCAGAACGCCCGCTATCATTTTACTTGGCCGACTCCCGCAAAAGATGTTTGCTTGGATCACGCATTATTGATCCCAACGCAAGGAGAAAGCCAATGCGTCATTGGTCATGGGTTCTCACAGCCCTGGCGATTTTTGCGTTGGTCGTTCTTGTCTATCCACTCGTTCAAACCCAAAAACGCTTGAGAGAAGTACAAAGCCAACTCGGAATAGCCAATGAACGGTTGGTTCAAGCCAGAGCAGCCAGTTCTGAGATTGAGAAAGTCGTCACCAACCTAAAATCAGAACTCGATGCTTCCACTAAGTCTCGCGCCCAACTTCAAGGCCAAGCTAATGACGCGAGAGTCAAAGCCGATCAATCTCAGCAAGATTTAGAAAATGTCCATGCTGAAAACGAACGGCTCAAGGCGCAGCTTGATAAGGCTATGCAAGAGGCTAGTGAGGCAAAATCTGAGAACGAAAAACAAATAGCCGACCTTAAGAGCCAGATGGAGACGACTTCAGAAAAGGTCGCTCAGATGACGGCTGATCGAGACGCTGCCTCGTCGAAGCTTGCCGATAAGCAATCTGAATTGGAGACGTTTGAGTCAGAATTTGAGAAGGCGAAAGTGGCCAATGAGGAAGCCAGCAAGAAGCTGACTGAGCTGCAAGCAAACTTGGATCAGGCCACTGCAGAAATTAACCGACTAAAAAATGCAGGTGGTCAAAACGAGCCAGCGGCGTCAGATTCTACGGCGCCTCCGATCCAGTAGTTAACCCAACCGATCAACGGATTTTCCGATCCAAAATATCTCGAACGCGGGATGCCAACTGAGATTGGTTGATCGGCTTCTGAAGAAGCTCGAGACCATTATCGACTCGGTCCTGATGGATAATGGCGTTTCGTGAATAGCCGGTCATAAACAAGATTTTCACCTCAGGTCGAAGCACCTTTGCACGTTCGGCCAGTTCCTTCCCGTTCATTCCGCGCATGACAACATCCGTCAAAAGTAAATCCACGCGCATATTGGGCTGTTGCAAAATTCCCAAGGCGGCAATTGCATCGGGCGCAGATACTACGAAATAGTTCAAGTCTCTAAGCGTCTCGACTAGATATGACCGCAAATCGTTGTCGTCCTCAACGAGCAAAATGCTTTCTCCAGACTCGCCCTCGCCAGGAAAGACAGTATCGGATTCCTCGTCTTCGGAATGTGAAACGTCAGAAGAGTGTCGGGGAAGATAAATCTTGATGGTGGTTCCTTGGTTGGGTTCGCTGTAGATTTTTATGTGACCATGAGACTGTTTCACAAAACCGTACACTTGGCTCAGCCCCAAACCAGTTCCGTGCCCAACGTCCTTGGTGGTGAAGAACGGCTCGAACGCACGCGCTACAACCTCATCCGTCATGCCAATCCCGGTATCCGTGACGCATACCAGTACATACTGACCGGGCTTCACTTCCGGTTGCTTGCGGCAGTATTCGTGATCTAGAAAGGTGTTGAGCGCTTCGATGGTAAGCTTGCCTCCCTTCGGCATCGCGTCCCGCGCATTGATCGCCAAGTTCACTATCGCGGCTTCGAGTTGCGGCAAATCAACTTCCACATTCCATAGTCCCCCCGACCCGACCGCTTCCACTTCAATGCCTTCACCGAGGGTCCTTTGAAGGAATTCGACTAAGTGACTTATGAAGCTATTGACGTTTAGAGGCTTCGGATCGAGTGGCTGGCGTCGTGAGAAGGCGAGAAGACGATGAGTCAGTGCAGCTGCCCGTTCCGCTCCCTTTCTTGCATTGGCTATCGACCGTTGAAGGTTGGCAGCTGTGGGACCGCTGACATTGCGAACATTCCGCTCCGCACTTTCGAGGTTGCCTAAAATAATCATCAAAAGATTATTGAAGTCGTGAGCGATTCCACCGCTAAGCTGACCAACCGCTTCCATTCTCTGAGAAGCCGCCAATTGCTCCTGTGCTTCCTGCAGAGCGGTTTCGGCTGCCTTCCGTTCACTCATGTCGCGGGTGACTTTGGCGAAACCGATCAGTTCGCCGGAAGCATCACGGATGGCATCGACTACAGCGAGCGCCCAAAAGCGGCTTCCATCTTTCCGTAAGCGCCAACCTTCACTTTCAAAGCGGCCTTCTTTGGCCGCAGTGGCCAAAGCTCTTTGAGGCAAACCGTCCTGCCGATCTTCGGGGGTAAAAAAACGATGGAAGGAATCCCCGATAACCTCGTCGGCTGTGTATCCTTTCAGCCGCGAGGCACCGGAATTCCAACTTACAATTTTTCCTTCCAGGTCGAGCACGTAGATGGCGTAATCAACTACGCCCTCAATCAACAGCTGCAAACGCTGGCTATCATCTAATTCTTCAATGCGCATAGGTCATCAAAGGCGGCCTGGTAACTGCTTCATACCAACGTTGCGTCTTTCTTTTCAATTTCAGCCTCACGGTATAACCAAAGGGCGGCAATTGCGGCTCCAACCCGGCCGAAGCGATATTTACCAGAGCGAGCACGTTCCTCATGTCGTCTGCGCAGGATTTCATCGGCAATTAAAGCATCTCGCCCCTCGTAATCGCCTTTGATTATTCGTTGCCGGAGTTGATTGTCACTCAGGTCATCCGTGGGCTTAGTCATGGTGTCGCGTATTGGGAAGTCATATCGGCCAGATTGCACAGGGTAGGGCCATTCATTTTGAGAACAACCTCTGACGAGTCTTCAAGCATCAATCGGACTTCGAACTCGTCAGGCTCGACCTGTTCGACGGCGATTATCTGACTGATTGGGAGCGTGGCCGTCATACCGATCACTTCAGAGGGTCACTTTGAACACCACTGCCCAAGAGAAGTTCCCCTGATTGAATCCACTTGGCGTCCCTTGTACCGACCTTCAGGAACACCAGATTCAGCCGGACTGTCGTTCATCCCTTGTTATGCGTCGGTGTCATGGCGGCCGTTTGGTACGGTAACTTACGGCTCTCACTCGTCCTCATTCCTGTCAGGCTTTACCCCGGCACAGAGGGTCGTCGCGTTTCATTTCGCATGATCCACGAAGAATCCGACAAGGCCATAAAGTATGTGAAGGGGATCGACACTGAACGCGGATTCGAAGTCGTTCCTGAAGAAGAAATCGTGAAGGGGTACGAGCACCACATAATAAGGCTTCTCGAAGTAACGGGTGTCGATTTCATGCTCTCGACCATTCTTACGATTTGGCCGACGGCGACTTTGCGAGTTTGCTTTAGGGCTTCGCGGATAACGGCATAGACACCGTATGCTGTGCTTCTAGCCTCAGGTCATCGAGTTCGGAAAGGGAAATAAGGACGTGATGGCCTTTGGTATGTCACTTAAAGTAACTTTCAGCCGCTCGCACTTCACTCCCGTAACGAAGAATGACAAGAACTAAGCCTCGCCCCTGCGGCATGATTCCCACAAGGTGAGGGAGGTGGCTATCCTCTTTTCGCGCAAATTCGATCCCCGATTTGGAGATCATTGATCAGGTCTACGCGTTGGCCTGCCAAAAGATGGCCGACGACTTAACTCATGACCATGGCGAGGATGAGGAGCGTAAGGACGCCTTGCGCAAACGCATCTTTGCAGCGGCTGAAAAAGGCCCTGTCGATTTCGATGACCTCTGCAACAAGGTGATGTAGTTCGCTACTCGCGCCCTGCTTTGCTAGGATTGGCTGCTTTCTAAATTTTGGTGAGGGCAAGCAATATAAGCCGATGCCATCTCTTTGCCATGCCAATAGCAGCCGTTCCGTACACTTTGGACGGTAGCAATAAGAAGCATCGCGATTATGAAAACTAGGAAGGCTCGCACACTAATGCATCTCGGGCGAGTCGGCCTCGGCTCTCTCCTCCCAGCCTTGCTGATGCGCAGCTTGGAGGGCTTGCGCTAAAGCTCGATAGAAGATTCGCAAGTCGGTGACTTTGTGGTCGGCCCCTAGAAGCCGTGAATAAGTCCGTGGGCAATTTGTCCAGCCTGCTCGTCGGTCATCCGGGACTTCTCCCCGTGAGATAGTACCCCGGGTTTACGACTATACTAACTTGGGTCGTCCACAGAAACTGAAATGACGCAGCAGCATCCCAGCCTTCCCTGCTGCTGCATTGGTTGATGAAACAGCGGGCCGCCGCTCCCCCGGCGTTTCTTCCGCTTGCAAAAAGAAAGCCCCGCGAATACGGGGCTGAGTTGGGCAGATAGCCAGCAGGATTTAGCAAGGATGAATGTCGATCGTATCGAGAACGCAATCGGCGACATCGAGCGGTGCATGATCCATTACTGGGCTTGAGTGGCCATCAAGGTCGGGAAGAGTGACGTCTGCCGCAATCAGTGCATTGCAGCCATCGTTGGCATGGCCACCTACGGTCACGTTCGCATCGACCGGTCCATCGAGATCAATCGACAACAGCGGATGATCGAGAACGCCGTCTCCACCAGGTGCGTGATCTCCCAGGATATCGCTTGGCAAACATCCTGTGAGGTTGCCCAGGTTGGCGTCGATGTCGATCAGCGCCGGGTGACCTGGGGACGGTTCTCCACCCACATTAGCACCGGCGTCTATAGGGCCTGTCACGTCAACGTCGATCAGCGGATTGGTCAGCAGGCCGCCGTTGTGGCCAGAATTGCCACTTGGTTCGGGCATTTCACCGCCGTTCCCCGGCCCGGGCGTTTCGTTTCCCCCTGTATCGGGGGTTTCATTTCCGCCTGGCGTTCCGCCGTTGCCATGATCGGACGCATTTTGGTCCGGGTTTTCGTGTCTCCAAAACGGCATAGCACGGTCAAAATCTGACATGGCTGTTCTCCTTTCGCCTCCGGACAACGCGCGAAGCGGAGAACAACTGCCTGTCAGAAATGACAGGTAGCGACGAAAATGCCAGCGGCGGTCCCGCTGCTACGGAAATAGGAAAGCCTGGTTCGGACGTTAACGCCTCGTTAACAACTAAGGCATTTGATCGTCTCGGGCGAGATAGGAGGTTTTTCAATGCCTATCGAAAAAGAAGCCAACAAGCCCGCCCGGAGCAAAAAGGCTGATCGGGGAATGCACCCGGGTGGCCGTGGGCGTGCTCGTATTGGTGCTCGCCATTGCCTATTCGTCTGACGCATTTCAGCGGGAACGACCGGTTTTTGTCACAGTTAGTGAGTTCGTATTGCGATAGGCGCACGTAACGAGCAAAAAGTCGTGCCCGCGCGGGACCGGCCTTTAGGATGCCGCCGAGCGATGTTCAGCGCTTCCCGACCCCGCAAAGGTCGTTACGTCGGCTTCAGCTGATGCGCCTTCGCAGCTGATCGGATCGGATGCTCTCGATCAGCGCGCGGGGGGCGTACCGTCGTGCTGACCCTGAGGCTCATCGAATCCCCTATAGCGGGTCCACCCCCATCGGCCAGTGTTTTGAAAAATCGCTTTAGCGGCGCGGGCTGTTGAGAATTTTTTGGTGAGGCAGCAGCCGGCACCTAGGCCGTGTCGGCTTACTGCTTCGTCTCCGCCCTCCTGGCGCTAAGGAGACCGGCGCCGACCGAGCAGAAGTAGGCTCACTCGTCTGGTGCCGCCCTTATTGCTGCAGCCGCATTATTCAGATCCGCGAGGGCCGCCTCTCGCGTCCACCCTTGGGCTTCTCTTAAGCAAATCCATTCTTCGAGAAAATCTGCCAGTGGGTCATGTTCAGGCACGTGTTTAGGACCAGCGAGCATCTCGACCTCTTACGCATTACACACACAACCCCCAAATAAGCGGCCCGGTGGCCTCCAATCCTGGGCAGGGTTAGGCAAGGCCACCGAGCCTAACCAGCATCGAAAAGGAGGAAGCTGCTCGCTTGCGCGGAAACGTGAGGAAAGGCTTGTCTGTTCCACTCGAAGATCAGGAGTGAGGCACGATTTGTTTGTCAGCCCCCGGTCACAGATGATTGAAATCGGAACCTTGGGTTATGAATTTGCGTTTAGGGTTTTAGTCGCAGTAGCTTCCACCGACGCCCCGAACTCTTGCTAGCTGCGACGCTCAAAGCGATCTCGATGAAAGAGGGGCGCTGGCCTCCCCGGTCGGCGCTCCTTTTCTTATGCAGGGTGACCAGCTTTTTGATTTAGCGCTTAGCCAAGCCACTTCTTGATTTAGCGCTTAGCCAAGCCACTTCGCCTTCCTTAGCTTGATCGCCTAGCCTCGTTGCGTGAGTTGTCGATGACGATGCGGGCGGAGTGCGGGCAGCGATCTCACTTGCCAGCGCGAGACGTTCCTCGAAGGTCATGGCTAACCCGCGTCCTTCGTTTCCTGCTCGCTGTTTAATAGGAGCATGAGCCGCTGTGTGGATTCGAGCTTTATCGCAAGTTGGTAGAAGCGTTGCGATATTTCAAACAGGCTCTTCCTAAGGACGGGATTGGTGGCTTGCGACGCGAGATCCCAGCATCTCTTAGCTCGCTCGCGACAACTTTTGGTTTCGAATGGCACTGCGACGCTCCACGCTAGTCATACTCAGTGGAGAATGGATTCCAAACCACAGTGACAGGGTCAAGAAGGGAGCGTGCGGCGCAATAACACGGGGGGACAGAACCTCCGCTGAGCGGAGTAGTATCAGGATTAAGTCGGCCGCTGAAGGGGTGAACTAGGCGCGGACGGCAAATGCCCGAGCACACCCTAAGGCCCTCCGTTCCTTACCGCTGCCCCATGGGAGCTGAGTCGGAGCCGGAACCCACTTTTTCGCTGCACGTTTGTTAGCTCAGCGGGCGCGCTGATGGGACCGAACCCTGATGAAGCGATCTCTGATTGTAGGGTTCTTATTCTTCAGTGTTCTCGTGATCATCACTAACTCGCGTCAGGCGGAAAGCGGCGAGCGAGAGGGATTGAGCGGACGATACTTCGCTGTCTTCTGGGCGTATCAGGGCGAAGGGAATAGACCGCGCGATGCTCATACCTTCGCGACATTTTATGATGGTGCGGATCTCGACAGCGGACGTGTGCGTCCAGCGACAATTAGTTGGTTGCCTGTCAGCGGATCAGTGCACCTTCTCGGGAGTGAGTCGGGACGGAACTTTTCGCTCAAGCAGACCCTTGGCCTCGCCTGCCAATCAGGAAAACAGGTTCGAAGTTGGGGCCCTTATGAAATCTCTCCCGGTATTTATCGCCGAGCCTTGGCTCGAATCAGACTGTTGGAGTCTGGAAAGGTGGTTTTCTCGGCATTGCACTTTCAACCGGGCACGATGAACTGTGTTGTAGCGGCTGGATCCTTCGCGGATGGGGATTTTCATCCTGGTCCGACTTGGGGCTTCCGCGCAACTGAGGCCCTCGTCCATCATCTCAGTTCGAGCTTTTTGAGGGGAGTAGGCCACCAGGTGTCGTATCTGATCAACGCTCAAGGCTGCGGCGGGTACCTGCAACGCCAGTTCGCCTCACACTAACCAGGCATTACGCATTGCCTGCGCTTCCTACAGCATCGCCAAAAGCAACCCCCGGTCACAAGTGGCTTAGTTTACCAGCGGTCGTTCCAGTTCTGCTCGCTCATCCCAACCCACTTGGTGCGCAGCCTGTAACGCCTGCGAAAGCGCCCGAAGGAAGGCTCGCATATCTACTACTTTGTGGTCAGGACCGATAAAGCCCTGAATGAGATCACGGGCGACTTGGTCGGCTTCTTCATCAGTCATCACGCAGCACTCCCGGCTCCCGTGCCGGAGGCCCTAGTGGGAGCCAATGGCAGTTAGCGCGCCCGGCGGCTCTAATCCTGGGCAGTGTAGATAAAAACCACCTGGCCTAACCAGCGCCGACGAGATGATGAGAACCGATGCTGGCTGCTGCCGAAAGGACATGGATAGCCAGTCTGTTCCTGACGAAGGATGGCCCGGCACGGCTCACCAAAAAAGGCCCGTCTTCTAGCCAGTGCCGAGCCTAGCCAGCCCACGTTTCAAAACTGGTTGGCATGCGGATGTTCCGCTTGCCAGCGCGGGAGATGAAGAGAGGTGGCCGGGTTCCTTTGGCGGGACGAGGGGGAACTACATGGAACCGGGCCGAGCCGAGGGTTCGGCGGTCACGAGTTATACGCACCAAGCCGAAAGAAACGGTGCGCGCACAGCCGCGCGTTTAAAAAAATTGTAAGTGCGAAGCTTACGGTTAGGCAGCTTCGGCAACCGTGAGTTCCGCGACGAGCGCCAGAAGAAGACGCTGGCGCAAGCTCTCTCCATGCGTTGCGAGCGCGAACTCGATCTCTTCCGGCCTGACGGCGAGAGAAACCAAAACCGGAGCGTTGGAAACCACAACTTCGAGTTCTGACAAGTCAGGCATGCTGATCCTCCTTCGTGCCATGCTCCCGCTCTAGAGGTCAGTTCATAAGCAAGTGTGGGAAGAGCCGCGCAGGTTCAGTTCAATCTTTATTCGATCTGAAATGGTGAAGCCGAGAGCAGCACCCTTCATCCTGCCCCGCCTGCTTATTGGTTATGCCGCTACGCGGACGGGCGGGACAGGAGTCTTAACCGCAAATGGGAGTGAGGGGCCAAGGCTATCCTCGCGGTATGTCTGTCACCCCTCGGAACCCTGGATATGAATTTGCGTTTAGGAATTTCAGTTGCCGCGGCTTCCACAAACCCCCCCGAACGCCTGCTGCTGGCAACTGTTTGATCTCGATCATTAGGAGCGTCGGCTTCCCCAGCCGGCGCTCCGCATTGTGGCCACGCCTCATTTTGTATTGTCATCACTCGCCGGTAGCGTAGCGAAGCTTCGGGCAGCCGTTAGGCTGACCGACCTCAGTTCTGAATCAACATCCGGCTCGAGCGCGTCGAGTAAGTCCACAAGGCTCTCGACAGCCCGCTCCAGCAGCACACGCGTAAGTATGGTATTTGCGTGATTGGTCATCGCGAGTTTCTCCTGATGTTTGCGATGGCAAGGGCGGTCGGGAGGTTCGACACTCCCGGCCGTTGAGCTTGTCCCTGTTGGTTGTTACCTTCAGGGTTACCTTTCGGAGGAGGGAGGTGAGCGCGTAAGACCTAAAATGCTTGAAATTGCTTGGTGCCGGGTAGAGGAGTCGAACCCCTGACCTACTGATTACAAATCAGCCGCTCTACCTGCTGAGCTAACCCGGCATCTGCTGCGACCAGCGCCATATGCCTGTCTTAGCGCCCTTGCGCGGCGATTTCCACCGCTGCCCAAGCAAAGGGATCGCGGTACTCGGAAGCAGTAACATAGAGAGCTGACGCTGCTGAGCGGTGAAGGAAGCTATTTCTTCCGGCTCAGCAAAACGCCAGCTAGGAAGGCGATGGAAAGAAGCCCCACCGGGCCGACCTGAGTCATCGCCTTGCCAACGCCTTGGTCAAGCATGCCGAGGCCTTCCCCCGCCGTGACCATCGGGCTTGGCGCCGCGCGCTTCACCTTGCCGCTGAAGAGTGGGAGCGTGGCGAGCACGAGAACTCCGAGAAGGGCAAGCGTGGCGGCGACGATGCCGGCCGCCTCGGTGGGCGTGAAGCCATAAGAGAGAATGAGCGCGTTATATCCCGCGACCAGGCCGAAGACGGCGGCGGCAAGCAGAAAGACGGCCGCCACGGCAATTACGACCGCCTGCCGGAGCGTGCGCTCGATCGATTGCTTGATGCGGAGGCCGACCTGAAGCGAGGAGAACAGCGCGAGCGCCGAGCGGAGCATGAGCGCTACGCCTAGCGACGCGTGAAGACACCAAACAGGAATCCCAGTCCTGCGGCGATTGCGAGGGCCTGAAGGGGATTGCGCCGGATGGCTTCTTCGGCCTCGTAGGCCGTCTCCATCGCCTTGTCTTGGGCGCGGTTGACTTGGCCCTTGGCGATGCGGGTTACGGTGCTGCTCAGGCTTTGCAGGTCGGCGCGGATCGCATCGACCTGGTTGGCGAGATCGTCCGCTTCGCGACCAGTGGCGCCTGCGCGCTTGGCGCCCGAGCGAATATCGTCGGTAGATGACATGGGGAGTTTCCTTCCGTGGAAAAAACTTCGGCCTAAAGAATTGTCTTAAGCAACTCTGGTTGGGCCGCTTCGTTCCAAGCCGCCCCGCGCTCTATGGCACCAACTTGAGCGGGGACGTTGCTTCGCTGTCAAGGGCCGCCGTGGATATGCGCGCGCGGATGGTTGCCGCAGGCTTGCCTTGGCGACAGCGGGCTTCTAGACTTCGCACTTGCCGGGTGGCGCGCAGGGGGATGGGGCAATGGGCTATCGCAGGCTTGGCTTGGCCGTCGCTGCCGCCTTGAGCCTTCTCGTCCTTTCGATGCCCGGGGAATCGAACGCCTTTGAGGCGCTTCCGCTGCGGGCCGTGCTATCCACATCGGCAGAAATGTCGCTGATGCGCGTGCATTTCCGCAAATCGCAGTCCTTCTACTGTTATCCGAAGAATTACTGGTGGTTCTATCGGCCCTACACGACCGCGTTCGACGAGCACGCGCGCTGCATGCCCTATTTCCATTATCTCGGCCCGGGCGAAGTGCGCGGCCCGCGGCCCAACCGCTACATCAAATAGCGGGCCGCCTTCCTCCCAGCAGACCACAAGCATCCGTTAACCGTAACGATACCTGCCGGGGCTTAGGGTCTATGCGCCGTCCCGCGAGTCGCCGGGGGCAAGACCTCGTGGAGTTCAGCCGATGAAATTCGTGTTCAGTTTCGTAGCCTTGCTTGCGCTTGCGGCCGGACTTGGCCTCGCCACGGTCGATGTCGCCAGGGCGCAATGCGCGGGGCCGTGCGGCGCGGTTCTCGTGCCCGCGCCGAACCCCATTCCCATGCGGCGCCTGATCGTGCGTCCGGCGCCAGCACCGCTGGTTGCGCCATGCGGACCCGGCTGCGCCAACGGGGCGGCGGCCTGGGTTGCGCCTCCGCCCTGCGGCCAAGGGGGGTGTGGCGGCACGGCGTTCATCTATTACCCGAAACGGGTCTATCCCTATTGGAAACAGCCCGGTTACACCGCGTGCTTCCCGGGGCCCGGCAATTGCTATTGGCGGCGGGACTGCTGGTACGATTCGTTCGGCCGGCGTTTCTGCAACTAGGCAGGGGAATGCCCTCGCGCTACCGCGCTCAAACTTGCCCAATGCAAGGCGACGGCAGCGGCATTCGAGACGTTGAGGCTTGCGAGCGCGCTTTGCGTCGAGATGCGGCAAATCATGTCGCAATGCTCCCGTGTCAGCTGACGCAGACCCTTCCCTTCGGCGCCCAGCACTAGAGCGAGGGGACGCGTCAATGGCGTGCTCTCGAGAGCTGAGTTCGCTTCTTCCGCGAGGCCGACCCGCAACACTCCGCGCTCGCCAAGCTCGGCCAGACTCTGCGCCAGGTTTTTGACGAGGATCATCGGCACGATATCGAGGGCGCCGCTCGCGGCCTTTGCGAGCACGCCGTGAAGAGGAGGGCTGTGCCGCTCGGTCACGACCAGGCCCGCGGCGCCGAAGGCGGCGGCCGAGCGCAGGGCCGCGCCGACATTCTGCGGATCGGTCACCTGATCCAGCACGAGCAGAATGCCGTTCGGATCGATCTCGTCCAGGGTGACGCTCGGCAAAGACTCTGCTTCGAGGGCAACCCCCTGATGCACGGCGTCAGGGCCCAGCAATCGGTCGAGGTCCTTCGGGGTTGCCGGTTCCGGTTTGAGGCCTCTCTTGGCGATCAGCGCCGTGAGCCGTTGTCCGGCATTCTCCGTGGCATGAATCCGGATGGGGATTCGCCTGGGATTGGCCAGGGCCGCCTCAACCGCATGGAGGCCGAACAGCATCACCCGATCTGAATTGCCGCGCTGAGGCATGTGGCCGGATTTGCCGCGCCAAGGCGGCTTTCCGGGCTTGTTCGACCTTGGCGTTCGGCGCCGCATGGGAGAAAGCAGGTTCCGTCTCAGAAGAGGAGGTCAAACCGGCAGGAAAGCTTGGCGAAAGTGCCCCGAGCCTTCGGATTTACAGTTGACAGAGGCTGAAGCGCTACTCATAAAACCGCTAATGGCGGACCCTGCCGGCCGACGGCGGGGCGTTTTTGCTTGGTCACACATCAGCAGTCAATCCATCTTCGCTTCAAGGAGGGGTGCCCGAGTGGCTAAAGGGGACGGGCTGTAAACCCGTTGGCTATGCCTACGTAGGTTCGAATCCTACCCCCTCCACCAACCACTCTTCGATAGGGAAGACGGAATGCGGGTGTAGCTCAATGGTAGAGCAGCAGCCTTCCAAGCTGAGGACGAGGGTTCGATTCCCTTCACCCGCTCCAGCAGGTCAGGCCGCCGGACGGTCATGGTGTCGAGACGGCGGAGGCAAGGCTTGGAGCAGGCGATAGGAGTGTAGCTCAACTGGCTAGAGCACCGGTCTCCAAAACCGGGGGTTGGGGGTTCGAGTCCCTCCACTCCTGCCAGGACTGAAGGCGAGTGCGAGACAGGAAACGAGACGCGGGCTTGCCGCGGCAAGGATGAAATGGCGAGGACGAATCCTTTTGAATTTCTGCAGCAGGTGCGGACCGAGGTGGCCAAGGTCACCTGGCCAACGCGCCGCGAGACGGTGATCACCACCATCATGGTGGTGATCATGTCGATCGCCGCTGCGCTGTTCTTCCTTGCCGCCGACTGGGTGTTCAGCACGCTCGTCACGTTGATTTTCGGCTTGGGTCGTTAGGAGGCTGGTCGCGATAAATGACCAAGCGTTGGTACATCGTCCACGCCTATTCGAACTTCGAGCGAAAGGTCGCCGAGTCCATCAAGGAGCGCGCGGCCTCGGCAGGGCTGTCGGATTTGTTCGAGGAAGTTCTGGTGCCGATGGAAGAGGTCGTGGAGATGCGCCGCGGCCGCAAGGTAAGCTCCGAGCGAAAATTCTTTCCCGGCTATGTGCTGGTGAAGATGGAGCTCAACGATCGAACCTATCACCTCATCAAGGCAACGCCCAAGGTCACCGGCTTTCTCGGCACCGAGACCAAGCCCATTCCGATCACCGAGGAGGAGGCGGGTCGCATCCTCCAGCAGGTGCAGGAGGGCGTGGAGCGGCCGAAGCCGTCCGTCACGTTCGAGATCGGCGAGCAGGTGCGTGTCGCCGACGGTCCGTTCGCCTCATTCAACGGCCTTGTCGAGGAAGTCGACGAGGAGCGGGCGCGGCTCAAGGTCGCCGTGTCGATCTTCGGCAGGGCGACGCCGGTCGAGCTCGAATATGCACAAGTCGAGAAGTTGTAGAGGCTAAGCGGGAAGGCGCGGGAAGAGTCCAGGGATGGCGAAGAAGATCGACGGTTACATCAAGCTCCAGGTGCCGGCAGGGCAGGCTAATCCCTCGCCGCCGATTGGACCTGCGCTTGGCCAGCGCGGCGTCAACATCCCGGAGTTTTGCAAACAGTTCAATGCGGCGACGCAAAAGCTCGAGCAGGGCTCGCCGATTCCGACGGTGATCACCGTCTATGCCGACCGCTCCTTTACCTTCGAGATGCGGACGCCGCCGGCGTCCTATCTTCTGAAGAAGGCGGCCAAGATCGGCAAGGGATCGAAAGAGGCCGGCCGCACCAGCGCCGGCACCGTGACGCAGGCGCAGCTCCGCGAAATCGCCGAGGTCAAGATGAAGGATTTGAACGCCAATTCCATCGAGCAGGCGATGAAGATCATCGCCGGCTCCGCCCGCTCGATGGGACTACAGGTGCAGGAGTAGGCAATGAGCAAACCCGGCAAGAGATTTCGCGCTGCCGCCGAAGCCGTCGATCGCGAGAAGCTTTATTCGATCGAGGATGCGGTGAAGCTCATCAAGAGCGGCGCCAAGGCGAAGTTCGATGAGACGATCGAGGTCGCGATGAATCTCGGCGTCGATCCACGCCATGCAGACCAGATGGTGCGCGGCGTCTGCGCGCTGCCGCATGGATCCGGCCGCAAGCTCAGGGTGGGCGTGTTCGCCAAGGGCGCCAAGGCCGAGGAAGCCAAGAAGGCGGGCGCCGACGTGGTGGGCGCCGAGGATCTGGTCGAGCAGGTGCAAAAGGGCGTGATCGATTTCGATCGCTGCATCGCCACGCCAGACATGATGCCGCTGGTCGGCCGCCTCGGTAAGGTGCTCGGTCCGCGCGGGCTAATGCCAAATCCCAAGGTCGGCACCGTCACCGCCGATATCGGTCCGGCGGTGCGCGCGGCCAAAGGCGGCGCCGTCGAATTCCGCGTCGAGAAGGCGGGGCTGATCCATGCCGGCGTCGGCAAGGCGAGCTTTACGGAGCAGGCGCTGGTGGAAAACATCCGCGCCTTCGCCGATGCCGTCATGAAGGCCAAGCCTTCCGGCGCCAAAGGCACATTTTTGCAGCGTGTGGCCGTGACCTCGACGATGGGGCCCGGCGTCAAGGTCGAGCCCGGCAGCCTCGTCGGCGGCGCGGCCTAGGAGAAAAGATTTCGAGGCTGCGATCGCAGCCTCGAAAGGTCCGCTTCCGCTCGAAGCGGTCCGAACCTGTCCGAGATTGCAGGTGCGGGTAACCGCTTAAGCCTCTTGGCCTGCATGAGACGGGAGACAGAACGGTTCGATGGTGGCGGATAACGCAACCTGGAGATCGGTTTGAACCTCGTAAGTGGCTCTTGCGCAAATTCGCGCGCGGGCGGGACAGGCAACAGAGCGCCGCTTGGACGAGCGGGCCGGCTTCTTGCCTTGCCCCCCGCGTCTTGCGGCACGGTGTAGCCGAAGGGCCCCGAGCTTCGCTCCCGGCCTTGAACTGACGGAGTGTGCATTGGAAAGAGCAGAGAAGCGCGAAGTCGTGACGGCGCTTCACGATGTCTTCGCCAAGACCGGCGTGGTCGTTGTCGCTCACTATGCGGGCCTGACCGTTGCCCAAATGACAAGACTGCGCAGCGAAATGCGAAGCGCTGGCGGTCAGGTCAAAGTGGCGAAGAACAGGCTCGTCAAGCTCGCGCTCGAAGGCACCGACGCTAAGGCCATCGCGGATTTGCTCAAGGGGCCGACCTGCCTCGCTTATTCCGCGGACCCGATAGCGGCACCGAAAATCGCCGTCAAATTCGCCAAGGCGAACGAGAAATTCGTGATCCTGGGCGGAGCGATGGGCGCCACGGTGTTGGATGCCAAGGGCGTGAACTCGCTTGCCGACTTGCCCTCGCTCGACGAACTCAGAGGCAAGCTGATCGGTCTCCTGCAGGCGCCTGCGAGCAAGATTGCCCGCACGCTGAACGAGCCCGGCGCCCAGCTTGCGCGCGTGTTCGGAGCCTACGGCAACAAGGAAGCGGCGTGACGCCGGCGTTCACACAAATGCGAGAGTCAAACCTACGAGGATAAGTCAATGGCAGATCTAACGAAAATAGTGGACCAACTCTCGAGCCTCACGGTGCTCGAGGCGGCCGAACTTGCAAAATTGCTCGAGGAGAAATGGGGCGTCTCAGCCGCGGCACCGGTGGCCATGATGGCCGCTGGCGGCGCTGCAGCAGCCGCTCCAGTCGAGGAAAAGACCGAGTTCAACGTCATCCTGACTGCGGCTGGCGCACAGAAGATCAATGTTATCAAAGAGGTACGCGCAGTCACCAGCCTCGGCCTCAAGGAGGCCAAGGATCTCGTCGAGGGCGCGCCAAAGGCCGTCAAGGAAGGCGTGAGCAAGGACGAGGCGGAGAAGATCAAGAAGCAGCTCGAGGCCGCCGGCGCGACTGTTGAGCTGAAGTAAAAGGTGGGTTGAAAAATGCCCGGGCGAGCCCCATATGGTGGAGTTCGCCCGGGCCAAAACCCACCAAATATTGTGAAACTGACGGTTCGCCAGAATTTCCGCTTTCGACCTAGCGGGAGTTCCGGCGAGCCGTCGCGACGAGCTTAAGAGGACCACATGGCGCAGCAGACTTCGACTTCGAATGGGCACAAGCGTTTGCGGAAGATGTTCGGCCGAATTCACGAAGTGGCCGAGATGCCGAACCTCATCGAGGTGCAGAAGCAGTCCTACGATCAGTTCCTCATGGTCGACGAGCCCGAGGGCGGGCGCCTGGACGAGGGCTTGCAAGCCGTCTTCCGCTCCGTTTTTCCGATCAAGGATTTCGGCGAGCGTGCCCAGCTCGAATTCGTCCGCTACGCTTTCGAGCCGCCCAAATACGACGTCGAAGAGTGCCAGCAGCGCGGCATGACCTATGCCGCGCCGTTGAAGGTGACGCTCCGGCTCATCGTGTTCGACGTCAACGAGGAGACCGGCGCGCGTTCCGTCAAGGACATCAAGGAGCAGGACGTCTATATGGGCGACATGCCGCTCATGACGATGAACGGCACTTTCGTCATCAACGGCACCGAGCGCGTCATCGTCTCGCAGATGCATCGCTCGCCCGGTGTGTTCTTCGACCACGACCGCGGCAAGACGCATTCGTCCGGCAAGCTGCTGTTCGCGGCGCGCATCATTCCCTATCGCGGCTCGTGGCTCGATTTCGAGTTCGACGCCAAGGACATCGTCTATGTCCGGATCGACCGGCGCCGCAAGCTGCCGGTGACGACGTTGCTCTACGCGCTTGGTCTCGAGGACGAGGAAATCCTCTCGACGTTCTACGATCGTACGGCCCTAAAGGCGACGAAGGAAGGATGGCGCATGCCGTTCCGTCCGGACCGCCTGCGCGGCATCAAGCCCACGAGCGATTTGATCGACGCCAAGACCGGCAAGGTCGCCATCGAGGCCGGGCGCAAGGTCACGGCGCGTCTCGCCAAGAAGCTTGCCGACGAGGGGCTGAAGGAGCTGCTCGTCAGCGATGAGGACCTCTATGGCCGCTACCTCGCCCAGGACATCGTCAACATGGAGACGGGCGAGATCCATGGCGAGGCCGGCGAGGAGCTCGACGCTAAGCTGCTGGCCAAGCTGAAGGAGCTCGGTCTCAAGGAAATCCCGATCCTCGACATCGATCATGTCAATGTCGGCGCGTTCATCCGCAACACGCTGAACGTCGACAAAAACTCCAATCCCGAGGAAGCGCTGCTCGACATCTACCGGGTGATGCGACCGGGCGAGCCGCCCACCCCGGAGGCAGCCCAGACTCTGTTCAACGGCATCTTCTTTGATTCCGAGCGTTACGATCTGTCGGCGGTCGGCCGGGTGAAGATGAACATGCGGCTCGACCTCGACGCTCCCGACACGGTGCGCACGCTGCGCAAGGAGGACATCCTCGCCGTGATCAAGACGCTGGTCGGCTTGCGCGACGGCAAGGGCGAGATCGACGACATCGATCATCTCGGCAATCGCCGGGTCCGCTCGGTCGGCGAGCTGATGGAGAATCAGTATCGCGTCGGTCTCCTGCGCATGGAGCGCGCCATCAAGGAGCGCATGAGCAGCGTCGACATCGACACGGTGATGCCGCAGGACCTGATCAACGCCAAGCCAGCGGCAGCCGCGGTGCGCGAGTTCTTCGGCTCCTCGCAGCTGTCGCAGTTCATGGACCAGACCAACCCGCTGTCGGAGATCACGCATAAGCGGCGGCTCTCGGCGCTTGGCCCGGGCGGCCTGACGCGCGAGCGCGCGGGCTTCGAAGTGCGCGACGTGCATCCCACCCATTACGGGCGAATCTGCCCGATCGAGACGCCGGAAGGCCCGAATATCGGCCTCATCAACTCGCTCGCGACCTTCGCGCGCGTGAACAAATACGGCTTCATCGAGAGCCCGTATCGGCGCGTGGTCAAAGGCAAGGTGACGGACGAGGTCGTGTATCTCTCCGCCATGGAGGAGGCGCGCTACATCATCGCGCAGGCCAATGCCAAGCTCAATCCGAACGGCACGTTTGCCGAGGATCTGATCGTGTGCCGTCATGCCGGCGACGTCGAGCTCGAGCCGCCGGAGAAGGTCGATCTGATCGACGTGTCGCCGAAGCAGCTCGTGTCGGTGGCCGCCGCGCTGATCCCATTCCTGGAAAACGACGACGCCAACCGGGCGTTGATGGGCTCCAACATGCAGCGTCAGGCCGTGCCGTTGATCACGGCCGAGGCGCCGCTGGTGGGCACCGGCATGGAGGAGGTCGTGGCGCGCGATTCAGGCGCGGCCATCGGCGCCCGCCGCACCGGCGTGGTCGACCAGGTGGACGCCACCCGCATCGTCATCCGCGCGACGGAGGAGACCGATCCTTCGAAGTCGGGCGTTGACATCTACAATCTGCGCAAGTTTCAGCGCTCGAACCAGAACACCTGCATCAATCAGCGGCCTCTGGTGCGCGTGGGAGACCAGGTGCAGGCGGGCGAGATCATCGCCGACGGTCCCTCGACCGATCTCGGCGAGCTGGCGCTCGGACGGAACGTGCTCGTCGCCTTCATGCCGTGGATGGGCTACAATTTCGAAGACTCCATCCTCATCTCCGAGCGCGTCGTTCGTGACGACGTGTTCACCTCGATCCATATCGAGGAGTTCGAGGTGATGGCCCGCGACACCAAGCTCGGGCCGGAGGAGATCACCCGCGACATCCCCAACGTTTCGGAAGAGGCGCTGAAGAACCTGGACGAGGCCGGGATCGTCTATATCGGTGCCGAGGTGAACCCGGGCGACATTCTCGTGGGCAAGATCACGCCCAAGGGCGAGAGCCCAATGACGCCCGAGGAGAAACTGCTTCGCGCCATCTTCGGCGAGAAGGCGTCCGACGTGCGCGATACCTCGCTCAAGCTGCCGCCCGGCGTGTCGGGCACGGTGGTCGAGGTGCGCGTGTTCAACCGGCACGGCGTCGAGAAGGACGAGCGCGCCATGGCCATCGAGCGCGAGGAAATCGAGCGTCTCGCCAAGGACCGCGACGACGAACTCGCGATCCTCGACCGCAACGTTTTTGGGCGTCTTAAGGACACCTTGATGCACAAGGTCGTGGCCAAAGGCCCGAAGGGTATCAAGAAGGATGCCAAGATCACCGATGCCCTGCTCGACGATGTCGCGCGCAGCCATTGGTGGGAGATTGCGCTCAAGAACGAGAAGGCGATGGCAGAGGTCGAGGCGATCCGCCGCCAATACGAAGAGGCGAAAAAGCGCCTCGAGCAGCGCTTTGTGGACAAGGTCGACAAGCTGCAGCGCGGCGACGAGCTGCCGCCCGGCGTGATGAAGATGGTCAAGGTGTTCGTCGCGGTGAAGCGCAAGATCCAGCCCGGCGACAAGATGGCCGGCCGTCACGGCAACAAGGGCGTGATCAGTCAGATCGTACCGATCGAGGACATGCCTTATCTCGAGGACGGCGGGACGATCGATATCGTGCTCAATCCGCTCGGCGTGCCGAGCCGCATGAACGTGGGGCAGATCCTGGAGACGCATCTCGGCTGGGCCTGTCGCGGGCTTGGCCGCAAGATCGGCGAGGCGCTCGAGGCCTATCACGCGAGCCACAAGTCGAAGCCGCTGAAGGAGATGCTGAAGACTATCTACGGCGACGACAAAGCCGTGGCGGCGCTGAAGGAAGATCAGTTGATCGAGGCCAGCGACAGCCTGAAGGACGGCGTGCCCGTGGCGACGCCCGTGTTCGACGGCGCGCATGAAGGCGACGTGACCGAGTTGCTCAAGGCCGCCGGCCTGGACAGCTCGGGACAGGTGACCTTGTTCGACGGACGCACCGGCGAGGAGTTCGAGCGCAAAGTGACGGTGGGCTACATTTACATGCTGAAGCTCCACCATCTGGTCGACGACAAGATCCATGCGCGCTCGATCGGCCCTTACAGCCTGGTCACCCAGCAGCCGCTCGGCGGCAAGGCGCAGTTCGGCGGCCAGCGCTTCGGCGAAATGGAGGTGTGGGCGCTCGAAGCTTACGGCGCGGCCTACACGCTGCAGGAGATGCTCACCGTGAAGTCCGACGACGTGGCCGGACGCACCAAGGTCTACGAGGCGATTGTCCGGGGTGACGATACCTTCGAGGCGGGCATCCCTGAATCGTTCAACGTCCTCGTCAAGGAGATGCGGGCGCTGGGCCTCAATGTAGAGCTGGTGCAGCCCAAACCCGAGGAGCAGCCCCCGGCGCGCGCCAGGCTGCCACGCCCGGCAGCCGAGTGAGCCGGACGCTTTGAGAGCAACGTAATACGCGACCAACCGAAGGGCGGCGGAGCCGCCCGTTGGGAGACCCAAGAATGAACCAAGAAATCGTCAATCTCTTTGGCCCGCAGGTCCAGCAGCAGAATTTCGATCAAATCCGGATCGGCATCGCCAGCCCGGAGAAAATTCTGTCGTGGTCCTACGGCGAGATCAAGAAGCCGGAGACGATCAATTACCGCACCTTCAAGCCGGAGCGCGACGGCCTTTTCTGTGCGCGCATCTTCGGCCCGGTGAAGGACTACGAATGCTTGTGCGGCAAGTACAAGCGCATGAAGTACAAGGGCGTCATCTGCGAGAAGTGCGGCGTCGAGGTCACGCTCGCCAAAGTGCGCCGCGAGCGGATGGGCCATATCGAGCTCGCCGCCCCCGTCGCGCATATCTGGTTCCTGAAGTCACTGCCGTCCCGGATCGGGCTTCTGCTCGACATGACGCTTAAGGATCTGGAGCGCGTGCTCTATTTCGAGAACTACATCGTGCTCGAGCCGGGCCTGACCACGCTCAAGCCGCTCCAGCTCTTGTCCGAGGAGGATTACCTCACGGCGCAGGAGGAGTTCGGCGAGGATTCGTTCACCGCCGCAATCGGCGCGGAGGCCATCCGTGAGTTGCTCAAGGGTCTCGATCTGGAGAAGATCGCCGCCGATCTCCGTGTCGAGATCGCCGAGTCGACCTCGGAGCTCAAACCCAAGAAGCTCGCCAAGCGGCTGAAGGTGGTCGAGGCCTTTATCCAATCCGGCAACAAGCCGGAGTGGATGATTCTGACCGTCGTGCCGGTCATTCCGCCGGAGCTTCGCCCGCTCGTTCCGCTCGACGGCGGACGGTTTGCCACATCCGACCTGAACGATCTCTATCGCCGCGTCATCAACCGCAACAATCGCCTGAAGCGGTTGATGGAGCTCCGCGCGCCGGACATCATCATCCGCAACGAGAAGCGCATGCTGCAGGAGGCGGTCGATGCGCTGTTCGACAACGGGCGGCGCGGCCGCGTCATCACCGGCGCCAACAAGCGGCCGCTGAAGTCACTTGCCGACATGCTGAAAGGCAAGCAGGGCCGGTTCCGCCAGAATCTGCTCGGCAAGCGCGTAGACTATTCGGGCCGCTCCGTCATCGTGGTCGGGCCCGAGCTCAAGCTGCATCAGTGCGGCCTGCCCAAGAAGATGGCGCTCGAGCTGTTCAAGCCCTTTATCTATGCGCGGCTTGACGCCAAGGGCCACGCCGCCACCGTGAAGCAGGCGAAGAAGCTGGTCGAGAAGGAGAAGCCCGAGGTTTGGGACATTCTCGATGAGGTGATCCGCGAGCACCCGGTGCTGCTCAACCGCGCGCCGACGCTCCACCGCCTCGGCATCCAGGCCTTCGAGCCGGTGCTGATCGAGGGCAAGGCGATCCAGCTGCATCCGCTCGTTTGCGCCGCATTCAACGCCGATTTCGACGGCGACCAGATGGCCGTGCACGTGCCGCTCTCGCTCGAGGCGCAGCTCGAGGCGCGCGTCCTGATGATGTCGACGAACAACATCCTGCATCCGGCAAACGGCTCGCCGATCATCGTGCCGAGCCAAGACATCGTGCTCGGGCTCTACTATCTCTCGATCGAGAGCGAGGGCGAGCCGGGCGAGGGGATGATGTTCGGCAACGTGGCCGAAATCCACCATGCCCTCGATTCCAAGGCTGTGACTCTCCATGCCAAGATCAAGGGCCGGTTCCGCTCCGTTGACGAGAAGGGCAAGCCGGTGTCGCGCATTTACGACACGACGCCCGGCCGCATGCTGCTCGGCGAGCTCCTGCCGCGCAACGTGGAGGTGAGCTTCGACCTGGTGAACCGTCTGCTCACCAAGAAGGACATCTCCAACATGATCGACGTGGTCTACCGCCACTGCGGCCAGAAGGAGACGGTCATCTTCTGCGACAAGATCATGGGTCTCGGCTTCGCCTATGCCTGCCGCGCAGGCATCTCGTTCGGCAAGGACGACATGGTGATCCCTGAGACCAAGGACGCCATCGTGCAGAAGACGTCGGACCTGGTGCGCGAATACGAGCAGCAGTACAACGACGGCCTCATCACGCGCGGCGAGAAGTACAACAAGGTCGTCGACACCTGGACGGAGTGCACCGAGCAGGTCGCCAAGGAGATGATGAAGCGCATCTCGGCGGTCGAGCGCGATGCGAAAACAAAGCGCGAGAAGCCGATCAACTCAATCTATATGATGTCGCATTCCGGCGCGCGCGGCTCGCCCGCGCAGATGAAGCAGTTGGCCGGCATGCGCGGACTGATGACCAAGCCGTCGGGCGAGATCATCGAGACGCCGATCATCTCCAACTTCAAGGAGGGGCTGTCGGTGCTCGAGTATTTCAACTCGACCCACGGCGCGCGCAAGGGTCTGGCCGACACCGCGCTGAAGACCGCCAACTCGGGCTATCTCACGCGGCGTCTCGTCGATGTGGCGCAGGATTGCATCGTCACCGAGGATGACTGCGGCACTACCGAAGGCATCATGGCGCGCGCCATTCTCGAGGCGGGCGAGGTGACGGTGTCGCTTGGGCAGCGCGTGCTCGGCCGTACCACGGCCGAGAACATCAAGAATCCGTCCACCGGCAAGGTGATCATCAAGGCGGGCGAACTGCTCGAAGAGGAGCAGGTCGATGCTCTCGAACAGGCACGCGTGCAGGAAGTCCGCATCCGTTCGGCTCTCACCTGCGAGACCCGGAACGGCATCTGCGCCAAGTGCTACGGGCGCGACCTCGCCCGCGGCACGCCGGTCAATCTCGGCGAGGCTGTCGGCGTCATCGCCGCGCAGTCGATCGGCGAGCCCGGCACGCAGCTCACCATGCGTACCTTCCATCTGGGCGGCGTGGCGTCGGCCAAGGTCGTCGATCAGTCGTCCCTGGAGTCGAACTTCGACGGAACGGTGAAAATCAAGCAGCGCAACGTCGTGAAGGACTCGCAAGGCCGCCTCATGGTCATGGGCCGCAACACGGCGGTCGTGGTGATTGGCGAGGACGGCACTGAGCGCGCCGTGCATCGGTTGCCTTACGGCACGCATCTGCGGGTCGATGACGGGGTCAAGGTCAAGCGCGGCGATCGCCTCGCTGAGTGGGATCCCTATACCCGCCCGGTGCTGACGGAGATCGAGGGCACGGTCGACTTCGAGGATCTGGTCGAAGGCGTGTCGGTCAGCGAGCGTCGCGACGAGTCGACCGGCATCACCAACAGCGTGATCATCGATTGGCGCGCGTCACCGCGCGGCGTCGATCTCCGGCCGGCCATGGTGATCAAGGACAAGAAGGGCAAGATCGGCAAGCTGAGCAGGGGCGGCGAGGCTCGCTATCTTCTGCCCGTCGATGCGATCCTGTCGGTCGAGCCCGGCCATCAGGTCAGCGCCGGCGACGTGCTCGCGCGTATCCCGACCGAGAGCGCCAAGACGCGGGACATCACCGGCGGCCTGCCGCGGGTGGCCGAGCTGTTCGAGGCGCGGCGACCGAAGGATCACGCCATCATCGCGGAAGTGTCCGGCACGGTGCAGCTTGGCCGCGATTACAAGAACAAGCGGCGCATCACCATCGTGCCTGACGACGGCGAGGAGCCCGTGGAATACCTTATCCCCAAGGGCAGGCATCTTGCCGTGCAAGAGGGCGACCGGATCGAGAAGGGCGAGTTCCTGCTCGATGGACACCCGGCGCCGCACGATATCCTGGCCATCAAGGGCGTCGAGGAGCTTGCCAACTATCTCGTCAACGAGATCCAGGAGGTCTACCGGCTGCAAGGCGTGACGATCAACGACAAGCATATCGAAGTGATCGTCAGGCAAATGCTGCAGAAGATCGAGATCGAGGACGCCGGCAACACCGAGTTCCTGAAGGGCGAGCAAGTGGACCGCATCGACCTCGAGGATGCTAATACCGTGGTGGAAGCCGCCGGCGGCAAGCCCGCCACGGGGCAACCCGTCCTGCTCGGCATCACCAAGGCCAGCTTGCAGACCCGGTCGTTCATCTCGGCGGCATCGTTCCAGGAGACGACGCGCGTCCTCACCGATGCGGCAGTGAACGGGAAGTCGGATGCGCTCGAAGGGCTCAAGGAGAACGTCATCGTCGGGCGGCTCATTCCGGCCGGCACCGGCGGCACCTTGGCCCGGCTGAGCAAGATCGCTACCCATCGCGACGAGCTCATCCTGGAAGAGCGGCAACGCTCGTCCGAGGAGCGTGTCGGCCATGGCGGCGAAGAGGCCGCCGAGGAGGAAGCCTCGGCGTAGTCGGAATTCGGAGCCGGAGATCGGAGCGGCATGCATCCGCTCGGATTTTCGGCTCCGGCCAACCGATTTTGCACCGGAACCCTTGACGATGCGAGAATCGGCCTGATACAACGCGCGCACTTTCGCGGCAGGCGGTAGCCCCAAAATTCGGTTGCCTTCGGGCGGGGTTAGACGCTGCCGGACTAACCGAGATCACATCGGGGTCACGATCTTGGGGGCTTGCCCTCCAAGGTCCTCTGTATGGAAGCGCCGAAGGCGATGGGGCAGGGCCCCGCACCCCTCGGCTCTATATTGATGTGGGCTTTCGCCCGCGAGCGAGATTGGACGAAAAAGGCGGCCATGCCGACGATACAACAGCTGATCCGCAAGCCGCGCCAAAAGCCGGTGAAGCGGAACAAGGTTCCGGCCATGCAATCCTGCCCGCAGAAGCGGGGGGTCTGTACGCGCGTCTATACGACGACGCCGAAGAAACCGAACTCGGCGCTGCGCAAGGTAGCCCGCGTCCGTCTCACCAATCAGCTCGAAGTCACGAGCTACATCCCCGGCGAGGGCCATAACCTGCAAGAGCATTCGGTCGTGCTCATCAGGGGCGGGCGCGTCAAGGATCTTCCGGGCGTGCGCTACCATATCATTCGCGGCGTGCTCGACACGCAGGGTGTAAGCAATCGCCGGCAGCGGCGCTCCAAATACGGAGCTAAACGACCCAAATAGGGTCGTTTTGCATTAGGAACGGACCAGACGATATGTCGAGGCGGCGTAGAGCAGAAAAGCGCGAGGTCATTCCCGATCCGAAGTTCGGGGATACCGTGCTGAGCAAGTTCATGAACTCCATCATGAAGGAAGGCAAGAAGTCGGCCGCCGAGCGGATCGTCTACGGCGCCCTCGATCAGATGGAGAAGAAGTCGAAGTCGAATCCGGTCGAGCTGTTCCACGAGGCGCTGCGCAACGTCATGCCGGCGCTGGAAGTGAGGTCGCGTCGCGTCGGCGGCGCCACTTACCAGGTTCCGGTCGAGGTGAGGCTCGATCGCCGTCAGGCGCTCGCCATCCGCTGGATCATCTCGGCAGCCCGCGACCGCAACGAGAACACCATGGTCGAGCGCCTTTCCGGCGAGCTGCTCGACGCGGCCAACAATCGCGGAACCGCGGTGAAGAAGCGCGAGGATACCCACCGCATGGCGGAGGCGAATCGCGCCTTCTCGCATTACCGCTGGTAACGCAGTCAAGGAACAGAAGATGCCGCGAGCTACCCCCCTGGAGGACTACCGCAATATCGGGATCATGGCGCATATCGACGCCGGCAAGACCACGACCACCGAGCGCGTCCTCTATTACACCGGCAAGAGCCACAAGATCGGCGAGGTGCATGACGGCGCTGCCACCATGGATTGGATGGAGCAGGAGCAGGAGCGCGGCATCACCATCACGTCGGCCGCGACCACGGCCTATTGGAACGACAAGCGCATCAACATCATCGACACGCCCGGCCACGTGGATTTCACCATCGAGGTCGAGCGCTCCTTGCGCGTGCTCGATGGAGCGGTAGCGCTGCTCGATGCCAATCAAGGCGTCGAGCCGCAAACCGAAACCGTGTGGCGGCAGGCCGACAAATACGGCGTGCCGCGCATGATCTTCGTCAACAAGATGGACAAGATCGGCGCCGATTTCTTCATATCGGTGCAGATGGTCAGGGATCGCCTCGGCGCCAACCCGATCGTGCTTCAGCTCCCCCTCGGAGTGGAGTCGAGCTTCAAGGGCATCATCGATCTCGTACGCATGAAGGCCGTGGTATGGGACGACGAGTCCCTCGGCGCGAGCTTCCACGACGAAGAGATCCCTGAGGATCTGCTGGCGCAGGCGAAGGAATATCGCGAGAAGCTGGTCGAGCAGGCGGTCGAGCTCGACGAGAGCGTCATGGAGAAATATCTCGAAGGCACCGAGCCCGGCGTCGAGACGATCAAATCGCTGATCCGCAAGGGCACCGTCAATAATTTGTTCGTGCCGATCCTGTGCGGCTCCGCCTTCAAGAACAAAGGCGTGCAACCGATGCTCGACGCCGTCGTCGACTATCTTCCGTCGCCGCTCGACGTGGCGGCGGTGCGGGGCATCGACGTCAAGACGAACGAGGAAGCGACGCGCGCGCCCAACGACACCGCGCCCCTTTCGATGCTCGCCTTCAAGATCATGAACGACCCGTTCGTCGGCTCGCTCACCTTCGCCCGCATCTATTCCGGCAAGGTGGAAACCGGTACGACGCTACTTAATACGGTGAAGGACAAGAAAGAGCGCATCGGGCGCATGCTGCTGATGCACGCCAATCACCGCGAGGATATCAAGGAGGCCTTTACCGGCGACATCGTGGCGCTGGCCGGCCTCAAGGACGTGACCACCGGCGACACGCTCTGCGATATGACGAAGCCCATCATCCTCGAGCGCATGGAGTTTCCGGAGCCCGTCATCGAGGTGGCCGTCGAGCCCAAGACCAAGGGCGACCAGGAGAAGCTCGGTGTGGCGCTGCATCGCCTCGCGCAGGAGGATCCTTCGTTCCGCGTTTCGGTCGACCACGAGTCGGGCCAGACCATCATCAAGGGCATGGGCGAGCTGCATCTCGACATCATCGTCGACCGCATGCGGCGCGAGTTCAAGGTCGAGGCCAATGTGGGCGCGCCGCAGGTGGCGTTCCGCGAAACGGTGTCCAAGCGGGCCGACGTCGACTACACGCACAAGAAACAGACCGGCGGCTCGGGCCAGTTTGCCCGCGTCAAGATGACGATCGAGCCGAACGAGCAGGGCAAGGGCTTCGAGTTCGAGAACAAGGTCGTCGGCGGCAACGTGCCGAAGGAATACATCCCCGGCGTTGCGAAGGGCGTGCAGAGCGTGGTCGAGAACGGTGTGCTTGCGGGTTTCCCGATCCTCGACGTCAAGGTGACGCTGACCGACGGCGCCTATCACGACGTCGATTCCAGCGTGATGGCGTTCGAGATCGCCGCCCGTGCCGCCTTCCGCGAAGGCGCGCTGAAGGCGGGACCCAAGCTGCTGGAGCCGATCATGAAGGTCGAAGTGGTGACGCCCGAGGATTACGTGGGCGGCATCATCGGCGATCTCACCAGCCGCAGGGGCCAGGTGCGCGGACAGGAGACGCGCGGCAACGCGTCGGTGATCAGCGCCATGGTGCCGCTCGCCAACATGTTCGGCTACGTGAACAATCTTCGCTCGATGAGCCAGGGCCGTGCCCAGTTCACCATGCAGTTCGATCACTACGCGCAAGCGCCCCAGGGCGTTGCCGAGGAGGTGAAGGCGAAGTTCGCCTAAGCGCCGCGGGACCGGAAGGCCGCGCGGATAGAGTTTTGCTTTTGTGTTGAAGGATGGAGAGCCAACATGGCTAAGGAAAAATTCCAGCGGACGAAGCCGCATTGCAATATCGGGACCATCGGTCATGTCGATCACGGCAAGACGACCCTGACGGCCGCGATCACCAAGGTGTTGGCCGAGAAGGGCGGTGCCAAGTTCACCGCCTATGACGAGATCGACAAGGCGCCGGAAGAGAAGGCGCGCGGCATTACCATCTCCACCGCGCATGTGGAGTACGAGACCGGCAAGCGGCACTACGCCCATGTCGACTGTCCCGGCCACGCCGACTACGTGAAGAACATGATCACCGGCGCGGCGCAGATGGACGGCGCCATCCTCGTGGTGTCGGCCGCCGACGGCCCGATGCCGCAGACCCGCGAGCACATCCTGCTGGCGCGCCAGGTCGGCGTGCCGGCGCTCGTCGTTTATTTGAACAAGGTGGACATGGTCGACGATCCGGAGCTGCTCGACCTCGTCGAGCTCGAGGTGCGCGAGCTGCTCTCCAAATACGAGTTCCCCGGCGACGAGATTCCGATCGTCAAGGGCTCGGCGCTCGCGGCGCTCGAAGGCAAGGACGACGAGGTGGGCAAGAACTCGATCGGCGCATTGATGGATGCCGTCGACAGCTATATCCCGCAGCCCGACCGGCCGAAGGACAAGCCGTTCCTCATGCCAATCGAAGACGTGTTCTCGATCTCCGGCCGCGGCACCGTGGTGACCGGCCGCATCGAGCGCGGCATCATCAAGGTGGGCGAAGAGGTCGAGATCGTCGGTATCAAGCCGACCAGCAAGACCGTCGTCACCGGCGTCGAGATGTTCCGTAAGCTGCTCGACCAGGGCGAGGCCGGCGACAATGTCGGCTGCCTGTTGCGCGGCGTCGATCGCGAAGGCGTGGAGCGCGGGCAGGTGCTGGCGAAGCCCGGCTCAATCACGCCACACACCAAGTTCAAGGCCGAGGCGTACATCCTCACGAAGGAAGAAGGCGGCCGTCACACGCCGTTCTTCGGCAATTACCGCCCGCAGTTCTACTTCCGCACCACCGACGTGACCGGCGTCGTGCATCTGCCGGAAGGGACCGAGATGGTGATGCCGGGCGACAACATCGCCATGACGGTCGAGCTGATTGTGCCGATCGCCATGGAGGAGAAGCTCCGCTTCGCCATTCGCGAAGGCGGCCGCACCGTAGGCGCCGGCGTCGTGGCGTCGATCATCGAGTAAGGAAAGACATGGGGCGCGTCGCGACAAGCGGCGCGCTCCTCACTTCGAGGCCATCGAGATGCAAAGTCAGAACATAAGAATCAGGCTCAAAGCCTTCGACCATCGCATCCTCGATGCGTCGACCAAGGAGATCGTCAACACGGCGAAGCGCACGGGCGCCGAGGTGCGCGGCCCAATTCCGCTGCCGACGCGCATCGAGAAATTCACCGTGAACCGGTCGCCGCATATCGACAAGAAGAGCCGCGAGCAATTCGAGATGCGCACGCATAAGCGGCTGCTCGATATCGTCGATCCCACCCCGCAGACGGTCGATGCGCTGATGAAGCTCGACCTCGCGGCCGGCGTCGACGTCGAGATCAAGCTGTAAGCGCTGCGCGAGACGAGGCAAGGATTAGAAATCAATGCGATCAGGTGTCATCGCGCAAAAGGTCGGCATGACCAGGATCTTCACCGATGCCGGGGAGCACATCCCGGTGACGGTGCTGCGCCTCGAGCATTGTCAGGTCGTCGGCCATCGCACTCCTGAGAAGAACGGGTATACCGCGCTGCAGCTCGGCGCGGGCCGGCCCAAGGTGAAGCGCCTCAGCCGCGCCGCGCGCGGTCATTTCGCGGTGGCCAATATCGAGCCCAAGCGGAAGCTAGTCGAGTTCCGCGTGAGCCCCGACAATCTGATCGAGGTGGGTGCGGAGATTACCGCCGACCATTTCGTCGAAGGACAGTTCGTGGACGTATCCGGCACCTCGATCGGCAAGGGCTTTGCCGGGGCCATGAAGCGGCACGGCTTCGGCGGTTTGCGCGCCAGCCACGGCGTGTCGGTGAGCCATCGGAGCCATGGCTCGACCGGCCAGCGGCAGGATCCCGGCAAGGTGTTCAAGGGCAAGAAGATGGCCGGCCATATGGGCGACGTGAACGTCACCACGCAGAATTTGCGGGTGGTGAAGACGGACCCCGAGCGCGGACTGATCATGATTCGCGGCGCCGTGCCTGGTGCCAAAGGCGGCTGGGTGGTGTTGCGCGACGCCGTGAAGCGGTCGTTGCCAGAGGCGGCACCCAAGCCCGGCGCCTTCCGCAAGGTCGGCGGCGAAGCGCCCAAGCAGGCCAAGACGGCAGAGGAGGCGGACACGGCTGCCGCCGAGGCCGAAAGCAACGAGGGTGGGAGCGAAGCGTGATGAAGGCCGACGTAACCACTCTCGACGCCAAGAAGGCGGGGACGGTCGATCTGGCCGATGAGGTGTTCGGCCTTGAGCCGCGTCCCGATATTCTCCAGCGCATGGTCCGCTACCAGCTCGCCAAGCGGCGGAGCGGCACGGCGCATGTCAAGGATCGCTCCGAGATCAACGCGACGACCGCCAAGCTCTACCGGCAAAAAGGTACCGGTCGCGCGCGGCACGGCAGCAAGAAGGCCCCGATCTTCCGCGGCGGCGGCAAGGCCTTCGGGCCCAAGCCCAGAAGCTTCGCCATCGATTTGCCGAAGAAGGTGCGGGCGCTCGCGCTCAAGCATGCGCTGTCCTCCAAGGCCAAGTCGGAGACGCTCATCGTCATCGACAAATGCGAGTTGAAGGATGCCAAGACCAAGGAGCTCAGGTCCCGCTTCGCCAAGCTCGGCTTCGGCTCGGTGCTGATCATCGACGGAGCGACGGTGCAGGAGGCCTTCGCCAAGGCCGCGCGCAACCTGCCGCGGGTCAACGTGCTTCCGGTGCAGGGCATCAATGTCTACGATATCCTGCGGCACGAAAAGCTGGTCCTGACCAAGGCCGCCATCGAGGCGTTGGAGGCGCGATTCAAATGAGCGCACTCACCGCATATGACGTCATCGTGGCGCCGGTCATCACCGAGAAGGCAAGCGCGGCGTCCGAGGCCAACCAGGTGGTGTTCAAGGTTCGGCGCGACGCGACCAAGCCCGAGATCAAGGCCGCCGTCGAGCAGCTGTTCAAGGTCAAGGTGGTGTCGGTCAACACGCTGACCCGCAAAGGCAAGAACAAGGTCTTTCGCGGCCTCAGAGGCAAGCAGCAGGACGTCAAGAAAGCGATCGTCAGGCTCGCCGAAGGCGACAAGATCGACGTGACGACGAGGATCTGACGAGATGGCGCTCAAGACCTTCAAACCAACCACGCCTTCACAACGGCAGCTCGTGCTCGTCGATCGCAGCCATTTGTACAAGGGCAAGCCCGTCAAGGCGCTGACCGAAGGCCTCACCAAGAGCGGCGGACGCAACAATCACGGCCGCGTCACGATGTGGCATCGAGGCGGCGGCCACAAGCGCACCTATCGCAAGGTGGACTTCAAGCGCGGCAAGCTCGGCATGCCGGCGATCGTCGAGCGGCTCGAATACGATCCAAACCGCACGGCTTTCATCGCCCTGATCAAATACGATGACGGCGAGCTTTCCTACATTCTCGCGCCGCAGAGGCTGGCGCCCGGCGACACCGTCGTTTCCGACACCAAGGCAGACGTGAAGCCCGGGAATGCCATGCCGCTCGCCAGTATGCCCATCGGCACCATCATTCACAATGTGGAGATGAAGCAGGGCAAAGGTGGGCAGATCGCCCGCGCCGCAGGCACCTATGTGCAGCTGGTCGGTCGCGATGCGGGCTATGCGATTCTGCGGCTCAATTCGGGCGAGACGCGCATGGTGCCGGCGGAGTGCATGGGCACCGTCGGCGCGGTGTCCAACCCCGACAACTCCAACGTCTCGATCGGCAAGGCCGGGCGCGTGCGCTGGAAGGGCCGGAAGCCCGTCGTGCGCGGCGTGGCGATGAACCCGATCGACCATCCGCATGGCGGCGGCGAAGGCCGTACCTCGGGTGGCCGGCATCCCGTGACGCCTTGGGGCAAGTCGACCAAGGGCAAGAAAACGCGTTCGAACAAGGCGAGCGACAAGTTCATCCTGCGCAGCCGCCATCAGAAGAAGAAGGGGTAGTTCACAGTGTCACGCTCGATCTGGAAAGGCCCGTTCGTCGACGGATATCTGTTGAAGAAGGCAGAGAAGGCGCGCGGAAGCGGATCCAATGCCGTGATCAAGATCTGGTCGCGCCGCTCGACTATCCTGCCGCAATTCGTCGGCATCACGTTCGGCGTGCATAACGGCCAGAAACATATCCCGGTGCTCGTCACCGAAGACATGATCGGCCACAAATTCGGAGAGTTTGCGCCCACGCGGACCTTCTACGGCCATGCCGCGGACCGCAAGGCGAAGAGAGCGAAGGCCTAAGTCATGGGCAAGCCGGCACGCGAACGGACACTGAAAGACAACGAGGCAAGGGCGGTGGCGCGGCTGATGCGCGTCAGCCCGCAGAAGCTCAACCTGCTTGCGCAGCTGATCCGCGGCAAGAAGGTCGACCGCGCGCTCGCCGATCTCACCTTTTCGCGCAAGCGCATCGCCAAGGACGTGAAGAAGACATTGGAATCCGCCGTTGCCAATGCCGAGAACAATCACAATCTCGACGTCGACGCTCTGGTCGTCGCCGAGGCCTATGTGGGCAAGAACCTGGTGCTGAAGCGCATGCGCCCGCGCGCGCGCGGCCGCTCGGGCCGGATCCTGAAACCATTTGCGCAGATCACCGTGGTGCTGCGCCAAGTCGAGGAACCCGCTTAATGGGACAGAAGGTCAATCCGGTCGGGCTCAGGCTCGGCGTCAACCGCACCTGGGATTCGCGCTGGTACGCCGCGCGCGGCGAATACGCCCGGCTGCTGCACGAAGACTTGAAGATGCGCGAGCACATTCTCACATCGCGCAAGCAGGCCGGCATCTCCAAGGTCGTGATCGAGCGCCCGCACAAGAAGTGCCGGGTGACCGTGCATACCGCGCGGCCCGGCATTCTCATCGGCAAGAAGGGCGCCGATATCGAGAAGCTGCGGCGCGAGCTGGCGGGCCTGACGGACTCCGAGGTGCATCTCAATATCGTCGAGGTGCGCAAGCCCGAGATCGACGCCACGCTCGTGGCCGAGGGCATCGCCCAGCAGCTCGAACGGCGCGTGGCGTTCCGGCGCGCGATGAAGCGCGCGGTGCAGTCGGCGATGCGCATGGGCGCGCTCGGCATCCGCATCAATTGCGGCGGGCGGCTCGGCGGCGCGGAGATCGCGCGCATGGAATGGTATCGCGAGGGCCGGGTGCCGCTGCATACGCTCCGCGCCAATATCGATTACGGCACGGCGCTCGGGCGCACCGCGTATGGGATCATCGGGGTCAAGGTGTGGATCTTCAAGGGCGAGATCATGGAGCACGATCCCATGGCCCAGGAGAATCGCGCGCTCGAAGCCCAAGAGGGCGGACGCTCGACCGGGCGGCGCGAGCCGGCTCCGGCACAAGGATAGGTTCGAGAGGCTAAGTCATGCTGCAACCGAAGCGTACCAAATACCGCAAGGCTCATAAGGGGCGCATCAAGGGCGCCGCCTCGAGTGCGGCTACGCTCAATTTCGGCACGTTCGGGCTGAAGGCGCAGGAGCCGGCACGCATCACCGCCCGGCAGATCGAGGCGGCGCGGCGCGCCATGACGCGGCAGATGAAGCGTTCGGGCCGGGTCTGGATCAGGCTGTTCCCCGACGTGCCTGTGTCGAAAAAGCCGACCGAGGTCCGCATGGGCAAGGGCAAGGGCACGCCGGAATTATGGGTGGCGCGCGTGAAGCCCGGGCGCATCATGTTCGAGATCGACGGGGTGACCGAGCCGGTGGCGCGCGAATCGCTCCGGCTCGCTGCGGCCAAGCTGCCCATCAAGACGCGGGTGGTCGCCCGCATCGAGGCCAAGTCATGAAGGCGCATCAAGTCCGCGGCCTGACGCCGGATCAGCTCGGCGACGAGCTGATCAAGCTGAAGAAGGAGCAGTTCAACCTGCGTTTCCAGGCGGCTTCGGGCCAGCTCGAGAACACCGCGCGGGTACGGCAGATCAGGCGCGACATCGCGCGCATCAACACGATCGCGCGGCAGGCGCCGCAGCCGGAGGGCGCCCTGAAGATCAAGGCTCCCGCCGAGCCGAAGGCGAAGCCCGCGGCAAAGGCGAAGGCCAAGCCCAAGGCGGCTGCCAAGCCGAAGGCCGCGACGACAAAGACGACGAAAGCGAAGAAGGCATCGCCGAAGGCGGCGAAGGCCAAGGCCAAGAAGGCGAAGGGTTAGAGACGATGCCGAAACGCGTTCTGCAAGGGGTCGTGGTGAGCGACAAAAACGACAAGACCGTGGTGGTCCGCGTCGAGCGGCGCTTCACGCATCCGTTGCTGCAAAAGACGGTGCGTCGGAGCAAGAACTATCACGCGCATGACGAGAAGAACGAATTCAAGGTGGGTGAGATGGTGTGGATCGAGGAATGCGCCCCGGTCTCGAAGCAGAAACGATGGACGGTGCTGCCGCGCGAGCAGGCGGCGGCGGGCTGAGAGCTTAAGGGCGTAGCGCCATGATTCAGATGCAGACCAATCTCGATGTTGCCGACAATTCCGGCGCGCGCCGCGTTCAGTGCATCAAGGTGCTCGGCGGCTCGAAGCGGAAGTATGCTTCGATCGGCGACACCATCGTCGTCTCCGTCAAGGAGGCCATCCCGCGCGGCCGCGTAAAAAAAGGCCAGGTGATGAAGGCGGTGGTCGTGCGCACGGCCAAGGGCGTGCGACGCCCCGACGGCTCGATCATCCGCTTCGATCGCAATGCGGCGGTGCTCGTCAACCCGCAAGGCGAGCCGGTTGGTACCCGCATCTTCGGCCCCGTGACGCGCGAGCTGAGACTCAAGAAGCACATGAAGATCGTCTCGCTGGCGCCGGAGGTCCTTTAGATGCCGAAGCTCAAGATCAGAAGGGGCGACCACGTCGTGGTCATTACCGGCAAGGACAAGGGTAAGAAGGGCGAGGTGCTGAAGATGCTCCCCTCGGAGAACCGCGCCATCGTCAAGGGTGTGAGCATGGTGCGCCGGCATCAGCGCCAGACGGCGTCGCAGGAGGGCGGCATCATCTCCAAGGAGGCCGCGATCCATATCTCCAATCTCGCGCTCGAGGATCCCAAGGACGGGAAGCCCACGCGCGTCGGCTACAAATTTCTGAAGGATGGGCGCAAGGTCCGGTTCGCCCGGCGCTCGGGAGAAGTCATCGATGGCTGAGCAGGCCTATACCCCGCGTCTCAAGCAGCACTACAACGAGGTGCTCCGAGACGAGCTCACCAAGCAGTTCGGCTACGACAACCGCATGCAAGTGCCGCGGCTGGAGAAGGTCGTGTTGAATATGGGCGTGGGCGAAGGGATCAACGATTCGAAGAAGGTCACCGCCGCGGCGGCCGACCTCGGCCTGATCGCCGGCCAGAAGCCTGTGATCACGCGGGCGCGGAAGTCGATCGCGACCTTCAAGCTGCGCGAAGGCATGCCGATCGGCGCCAAGGTCACCTTGCGCAAGGACCGCATGTACGAGTTCGTCGACCGGCTGGTGAATATCGCTTTGCCGCGGGTGAGGGACTTCCGCGGTCTCAACCCGAAGAGTTTCGACGGCCGCGGCAACTACGCGCTCGGCCTGAAGGAGCACATCATCTTCCCCGAGATCGAATACGACAAGGTGGAGGACGTGCTCGGGATGGACATCATCGTCTGCACGACGGCGCCCAGCGACGACGAAGCGCGCGCGCTGCTGCAAGGTTTGAATTTTCCGTTCCGCAGCTAGCCAAGGCTGCGACAGGAGGACTGAATGGCTAAGACGAGCATGATCGAGCGGGACAAGAAGCGCCGCCGCCTCGCCAAGAAGTACAAGACGCGACGCACGCGGCTCAAGACGATCGCCGCCGACCGGTCGCTGCCGGCCGAGGAGCGCTTTTCCGCCAGGCTCAAGCTTGCGGAGCTGCCGCGCAATTCCTCGCCGACGCGCGCCCGCAACCGTTGCGATCTCACGGGTCGTCCCCGCGGCTATTACCGCAAGCTCCGCATCTCGCGCATCGCGTTGCGCGATCTCGGAAGCCAGGGACTGATTCCCGGCATGGTCAAGTCGAGCTGGTAAGGACGGTCGATGAGCATCAACGATCCTCTAGGCGATATGCTGGCCCGCATCCGCAACGCGCAGATGCGGTACAAGGTCAAAGTGACGACGCCCGCCTCCAAGCTCAGGGAGCACGTGCTCGAGGTGCTTGCCGAGGAGGGCTATATCCGCGGCTATGCGCGGGTCGACTATACCGGCGGGAAGTCGGAGTTCGAGATCGAGCTGAAATATTTCGACGGCGAGCCGGTGATCAAGGACATCAAGCGGGTGTCGACGCCGGGCAGGCGCGTGTATTCCTCGGTGAAGGATTTGCCCACGGTCGCCAACGGCCTCGGCGTCGCCATACTGTCGACGCCGAAAGGCGTCATGTCGGATTCCCGCGCGCGCACCGAGAATGTCGGCGGCGAGATTCTGTGCAGCGTGTTCTAACGGAGCCATTCGGACCAAGGTTTGAACCATGTCGCGCATCGGCAAGAAACCCGTGGCAGTTCCCGGCGGCGTCACCGCCGCGGTGAACGGCCAGGAAGTCAAGGTAAAGGGGCCCAAGGGCGAGCTCAGGCATGTGCTCGTCGACGATATCATTGCGAAGCTCGAGCAGGGCGAGATCGAGATCTCGATGCGCGAGGACACCAAGAACGCACGCGCCATGTGGGGCATGTCGCGGACCATGGTCGCCAACCTGATCGCCGGGGTCACACAGGGCTTCAGCAAGAAGCTCGATATCACCGGTGTCGGCTATCGCGCCGCCGTGCAGGGGTCCAATCTGCAGCTGCAGCTCGGCTATAGCCACGACATTGCCTACCCGATCCCGCAAGGCATCCAGGTGGTTTGCCCAAAGCCGACCGAGATCGTGGTGACGGGGATCGACAAGCAGAAGGTCGGCCAGGTGGCCGCCGAGATCAGGCGGTTCCGGCCGCCGGAGCCGTACAAGGGCAAGGGCATCAGATATGCGGGCGAGTTCATTCTCCGCAAAGAAGGCAAGAAGAAGTAACGAGGCACGATCGCAATGGCCGGTTTACATGAGAGCTTCGTCCGGCGGTCGCGCCGGGTACGCCACACGCTGAAGCGTGCGTCAAGCGGGCGGGCGCGCCTGTCGGTGTTCCGCTCCTCGCGGCATATCTACGCGCAAGTGATCGACGACGGCGCCGGCAAGACCGTTGCCGCTGCTTCGACGCTCGACAAGGACCTCAAGGGCGCGTTGCCCAAGGGCAGCGATCTCTCCGCGGCGCAGGCGGTCGGCAAGCTGGTGGCCGAACGGGCGCTCCAGGCCGGGGTCAAGGACGTCGTGTTCGACCGCGGCGGTTACCTCTATCATGGGCGCGTCAAGGCGCTCGCCGAAGCCGCCCGCGAGGCGGGCCTGAATTTCTAAAGGATCGAGATGATGGATCGAAAAGGGGGCCGTGGCCCGCAAGGCAGAGACCGCGAAGATCGCGACAGCGAGTTCGTCGACAAGCTGGTGCACATCAATCGCGTGGCCAAGGTGGTCAAAGGCGGCCGGCGTTTCGGTTTTGCCGCGCTGGTCGTGGTCGGCGATCAGAAGGGTCGCGTCGGCTTCGGTCACGGCAAGGCGCGCGAGGTGCCCGAGGCCATCCGCAAGGCGACCGAAGCCGCCAAGCGCAATCTGGTCAAGGTTCCGCTGCGCGAGGGCCGCACGCTGCATCACGACGTAACCGGACAGCATGGCGCGGGCCGCGTCGTGCTGCGCGCGGCGCCGCCCGGCACCGGCATCATCGCCGGCGGCCCGATGCGCGCGGTGTTCGAGACGCTGGGCATCCAGGATGTGGTTGCCAAGTCGCTCGGGAGCTCCAATCCCTACAACATGGTGCGCGCGACGTTCGATGCGCTGCGCCATGAGGACAGCCCGCGCGGGGTCGCCGCCCGCCGGGGCAAGAAGGTGAGCGAGATCGTGTCCCGTCGCAGGGACCAGGCGGGTGAAGCCGCCGGCCAGGTCGAAGCTTAGAACCGACAGCAAGGTTGAAGAGAAATGGCCGACACCGGCAAGAAGAAGACGATCGTCGTCGAGCAGATCGGAAGCCCGATCCGACGCCCTGCCATCCAGCGCGCGACGTTGATCGGGCTCGGCCTGAACAAGATGCACAAGCGGCGCACGCTCATCGACAGCCCGCAGGTGCGCGGGATGGTGGCGAAGATCAGCCATCTCGTGCGCATTGTCGATGACGAGACCGGCAGCAAGAAGAAGGCCTAAGGAACAGACGTCATGCGACTGAACGAGTTGAGCGATCGCCTCGGCGCGACGAAACCGAAGAAGCGGCTCGGCCGCGGCATCGGTTCGGGCCTGGGCAAGACGTCGGGCAAGGGCACCAAGGGCCAGAAAGCCCGTTCAGGCGTCGCCATCAAGGGCTTCGAAGGCGGACAGATGCCGCTGCATCGGCGGCTGCCGAAGCGCGGCTTCAAGAACATCTTCGCCAAGAAATACAACGAGCTCAATCTCGGCCGCGTCCAAGCCGCGGTCGATGCGGGCCTGCTCGACGGCAAGAAGCCGATCACGGTCGAGGCCTTGCAGGACGCGGGACTGATCCGCCGCTCCAAGGACGGCGTGCGGCTGCTCGGGTCGGGCGAGATCACCGGGAAGCTCGCCTTCGAGGTGACCGGCGCCTCCGGGGGCGCGATCAAGGCCGTCGAAGCCAAGGGCGGCACCGTGACGCTGAAATCGATCACCGGACGGGAGGCTCCCGCCGCCGACAAGATCAAGGCCGACAAGAGGGCCGCCAAGCGCGCGGCCGAGGCCAAGCCCAAGGGCGGCAAGGCCAAGGCGAAGGCCGAGACGGCCCCGGCGGGCGAGGCGCAGCCGGAGCCGGCTGCCGATGCGGCGCAGAAGGCGCCCAAGAAGCCGAAGGATGAGGCCGAGGCCAAGCAGCCGAAGCCCAAGCCGGCCAAGGACAAGTCCGAGTAGCGCGAAGGCGGCCCACGCCGCCTTCAGCGAACCTCGTCAAGGAGAAGCGCCTCGATGGTCTCCGCCGCAGAACAGCTCGTCTCCAATCTCAATTTCGCGGCTTTCGCCAAGGCCGACGAACTCAAGAAGCGCATCTGGTTCACGCTGGGCGCGCTCCTGATCTATCGACTCGGCACCTATATTCCGATCCCGGGCATCAACCCTCAGGCGCTGGCCGACGTGTTCCGGCAGAATCAGTCCGGCATTCTCGGCATGTTCAACATGTTCTCGGGCGGCGCGGTCGGGCGCATGGCGATCTTCGCGCTCAACATCATGCCGTACATCTCGGCGTCGATCATCATCCAGCTGCTCACCACCGTCTCGCCGCATCTGGAGAACCTCAAGAAAGAGGGCGAGCAGGGCCGGCGGCAGATCAACCAGTACACCCGCTACGGCACGGTACTGCTGGCGGCATTGCAGGGCTACGGCATCGCCATCGGGCTCGAGGGCGCGGGCAATGTCGTGCTCGATCCCGGCTTTTTCTTCCGCATCACCACCGTCATCACGCTGGTCGGCGGCACAGTCTTCCTGATGTGGCTCGGCGAGCAAATCACCGCGCGCGGCGTCGGAAACGGTATCTCGCTCATCATCTTCGCCGGCATCGTCGCGCAATTGCCGCATGCCTTGGTGGGCACGCTCGAGCTCGGGCGCCAGGGCGCACTCTCGACGACGCTCATCATCGGTCTGCTGGTGATGGCCGTGGTGGTTATCGCCGTCATCGTGTTCATGGAAAGGGCGCAGCGGCGGTTGCTCGTGCAATATCCGAAGCGGCAGGTCGGCAACCGCATGTTCCAGGGCGATGCCTCGCATTTGCCGCTGAAGCTGAACAGCGCCGGCGTGATCCCGCCGATCTTCGCCTCATCGCTGCTGCTGCTGCCGATCACGATGGCGAATTTCTCGGCGGGGCAGGGGCCGGAGTGGCTCAATACCGTCACCGCCATGCTGGGGCGCGGCGCGCCGCTTCACATCATCCTCTATATCGCGTTGATCGTGTTCTTCGCCTTCTTCTACACCGCGGTCGTGTTCAATCCGAAGGACACGGCCGACAATCTGAAGAAGTATGGCGGTTTCCTTCCGGGCATCAGGCCGGGCGAGCGGACGGCCGAATATATCGACTATGTGCTCACCCGCATTACCGTGCTCGGCGCCATCTATCTCGCCGCGGTGTGCGTGCTGCCGGAAATCCTGATCTCCTATGCCGGCGTGCCCTTCTATTTCGGCGGCACCTCGCTTCTGATCGTGGTGAGCGTCACCATGGATACGGTGGCCCAGATCCAGAGCCATCTGCTCGCCCATCAATATGAAGGGCTGATCAAGCGGTCCCGTCTCAAGGGAGCGCGGCGGAGATGAACCTGGTTCTGCTCGGCCCTCCCGGCGCGGGCAAGGGAACCCAGGCGAAGCTCTTGGAAGACTCCCGCTCGCTGGTGAAACTTTCTACGGGCGACATGCTCCGCGCCGCCGTGTCGGCCGGAACCGAGCTCGGCCGCAAGGCCGGCGACATCATGGAGCGCGGCGAGCTCGTGCCGGACGCATTGGTGATCGGCCTGATCGCCGAGCGCGTGGATGAAGGCGGCAAAGGGATGGGCTACATCTTCGACGGCTTTCCCCGCACCATCGCCCAGGCCGAGGCGCTCGACCGCCTGTTCAAGGAGCGGGGTAAGAAGCTCGACAAGGTTATCGTCATGCAGGTCGACGACGAGGCGCTGGTCGAGCGTGTCGCGGGCCGCTTCGCCTGCGCCAATTGCGGCGAGGGCTATCACGATCTCTACAAGCTTCCCAAGACGGAGGGTGTTTGCGATCGCTGCGGCAGCACCCAGTTCGTGCGGCGGCGGGACGACAACGAAGACGTGGTGCGGGCGCGGCTCAAGGCCTACCACGCGCAGACCGAGCCTTTGATCGACTATTACACGCGGCAGGGGAAGGTGCGGGCGGTGGACGGCATGGCCGATATCAAGGCGGTCGGCGACGAGATCGGCCGGGCGCTTGACGGCCGGGGAGGGTGAAGGCAAAAACACTTTCCAGCACATTGGGATCCTAAGCTTAGAATTCCACGTGGACAAGTTGTCGCG
>JADMIO010603814.1_pt1 | contig 130772 bp, 105 predicted proteins | sample 8958161 | NCBI WGS metagenome assembly JADMIO01 (sample SAMN16585339, study PRJNA669376) | soil metagenome | isolation source: Crop rotation soil | place: USA: Cullars Rotation, Alabama | collected 2011
CCGCGACTTCAAGTCACGTGAATTCCAAGCTTCGGATCCCACTGTGCTGGAAAGACTTCAGGCCATAGTCTCCCGCGACGGGCACGCGGAGATAGCCGTTCCAGCGTACGGAAAAGTGGTCCTGCTGGCCCGGAATCGGCAAGGACTTGGCATTTGCAAAGACCGCGTTGTCCGCTCCCCACGAGACCAGCTCTTCGAAGTAAGCGCCGCGGTAGACGCGGCGAAAGAGCCCGGAGAGCCGGGAGAGAGCCATCGGGCTCGGGGGCGTGGCGTGAATGCCGGTGTAGCACGCGACGGCCTGGACCCGCGGAAGCCGCGCGGGAAGCCAGACTCCGGTGATGAGCGCCAGTCCGAAGAGTGCTCCGGCGAGCCGGGCGCGGATGGTGGGAGACATGCAGGATCCCAATCATACTGCCCGCCCGAGTGGCCCGCATCCTGGTTGACCCACCTGGGACCAGCTGTTAGTCTCGCTCGCATGGCCAAAGCAAAACCCAAGACTCCGGCGCGACGGATAGCGCCGGGATCCAAGAAGGCGCCGGGATCCAAGAAGCCGCAGACGATCCGGCGGATCCTCGTCACCAATGACGACGGCGTCTCGGCCACGGGGCTGAAGGTGCTCGCGAGCGTGCTGGCGAGCGCCTACGAGCTCTACGTGCTGGCGCCCGATCGGGAGCGTTCCGGCGTGGGTCACGGGTTCACCCTGCTGGATCCGCTGCGCTGCGATCCGGCGCCGGGTGCGCTGGCCGAAGGCCTGGCGCGTTCGGTCTATTCCGCCTCCGGCACGCCGGTGGACTGCGTCAAGCTGGCCCTGCACACGATCTTCAAGGAAGAGAAGATCGACCTGGTGGTCTCCGGGATCAATCGCGGCGCCAATCTCGCAATCGACACGCTCTATTCCGGCACCGTGTCGGCGGCGATGGAAGCGATGATGATCGGCTACCCGGCGCTCGCCGTGTCGCTGGTGTCGCGTGGTCGAGAGTCGTCCACCCACGAGCACTTCGAGACCGCCGCGCAGATTGCGCTGGAGTTCATTCAAGAGCACGGAAGCGAGTTCAGAAAGCAGTCGGGCTACATGCTGAACATGAACGTGCCGGGCTTGCCACGCGAAGAGATCAAAGGGATCAAGATCACGCGCGTGGGCCGCTGCCACTACACGGAGCGCTACGACATCCACAAGGACCCGTTCGGGCGCCCGTACTTCTGGCTCGGTGGAGACCTGGTGATCGATGGGGACCAGAAGGACTGGGACATCGTCGCCGTGCGCGAAAACTACGTCTCGGTCACTCCGCTGGCCTTCGATCTGACGGCCACGGCGGCCCTGGACGGCCTGGCCGGATGGGCCGGTCCGCTCGCCAAGCGCCGCTGATGATCTGGCCCTTCGTGGTGGTGGGCGGCGGGGCGGCCGGGATCATGGCCGCCGTCCAGGCCGCGCAGCAGGGCGTGCGGGTGGCGATCGTCGAGCGCAACGCGCGGCTGGGCAAGAAGATCCTCGTTTCCGGCAACGGCCGCTGCAATTTGACCAACGTGAATGCGGGGCCGGACACCTACCACGGGGAGAATCCGCACTTCGCGCGCAGCGCACTGGCCCAGGTGGATGTCTGGCAGGTGCTCAACTTCTTCCAAGAGCTTGGACTCATGTGGCGGGAAGAAGCCGAGGGGCGGATCTTTCCGGTCACCAACCAGGCGACGAGCGTGCTGGAGCTGTTGGAATATCGGTTGGCGCAACTCGGCGTCGAAGTGATGACGGAGGCGCGGCTGGTCGATTGCAAACCAGATGGCGAAAATTGGAAGCTCGAGATCGAGGGCCGGCCGGCCGTGGTGGCGCACAAGGTGCTGATCACGGTTGGATCCAATGCCTATCCGCAGCTGGGAACCACCGGAGACGGGTACACGATTCTCGAGCGGCTGGGGTACCGGGTGCTGCCGACCTATTCGTCGCTGGTTCCGATGCACACCTCCGATACGGCGATCCACCAGATGGCGGGGATCCGGATGCAGGTGCTGGGCACGGCGTTTGTGGACGGCAAGCAGACGGCCAGTCGCGTGGGCGAGATTCTGTTCACCGCGTATGGAGTCTCCGGTCCGGTGCCCTTGTGGTTATCGGGGCCGCTGGCGGCGCATCTGGCCGCAGGGCGGGCGGTGCGGTTGCAGCTCAACCTGTTTCCCGGTGAAACCGCCGAGGCCGTGGAACAACTTCTGGCAGAGCGGTGGGAACGCGACCCCGCGCGGCCGTTCGGCTTCTCGTTCGTCGGACTCTTGCCGCGCAAGGTCGGTCCGGAAATCGTCAAGATGGTGGGGGCTTCCGCCGAAACACCCGTGGGCAGTGTGAGCAAGAAGACGCGGCGGGAACTGGCGGCGTTGCTCACAAAGCTGGAGATGCCGCTGACCCAGCTGGGACCGCTCGAGCAGGCGGAGGTTTCGGGCGGCGGCGTGGCCACGGACCAGGTGAACCAGCGGACCATGGAATCCAAGCGCCACCCTGGCCTGTATCTCGCGGGCGAGATACTGGACATTCACGGAGATTGGGGCGGCTACAACTTCCAGTGGGCCTGGTCCTCCGGCTGGGCGGCCGGCATGAATCTCTGAGCTGCCCCGGATTCCACTGATCACTCCCCGGTACCCAAACCGGGAAGCGAACACCTGTTCTGGCTCCGTGCGGCCTCCGTGTCCTCCGTGTCTCCGTGGCGTCCGGGCGTTCCCCGGAAAAGCAAAACGCCCGCAGATGCGGGCGTTTTGGCACGACTCGAACTCTGGAGTTCTAGCGCTTCTTGCGCAAGAAGCTCGGAATATCCAGATCGTCGTCCGCCGGCGCGCTGGGCGGGCCAGCCACCTTCATGTTGTCGGCGGTGCGCGGACCCTGGTTGTACACGTTGCGGGCCGGAGCGTGGACCTGCGGCGGGCGCTTGGTCTCTTCGCGTTCGCGGTTGAAGCCCGTGGCGATGACGGTGATCTTGATCTCTTCCTTCATCTCCGGGTTGATGGCCGTACCGAAGATGATCTCGGCATCCTGATCGGCGGCTTCGGCAATGATCTCGGCAGCCTGGTTCACTTCCAGGATGGTCAGATCTTCGCCACCGGTGATATTGATGAGCACGCCCGTGGCGCCGCCGATGGTGGTCTCCAGCAAGGGGCTGGAGATCGCCTGCTGCGCGGCCTGAACGGCGCGATTCTCGCCGGTGCCCCGGCCGATACCCATCAGTGCGGAGCCGGAGCCGGACATGATCGTCTTCACGTCGGCGAAGTCCAGGTTGATCACACCCGGAACGGTGATCAAGTCAGTGATACCCTGGACGCCTTGGCGCAGCACGTCATCGGCCAGGCGGAAGGCCTGGATCATCGTGGTGTCGGACTCGGCAACCTGGAGCAGGCGGTCGTTGGGGATGATGATCAACGAGTCGACCTTCTCGCGCAGGTTCTTGATGCCGATCTCCGCCTGGGCCATCCGCTTGCGGCCCTCGAAGGAGAACGGCTTGGTGACGACCGCAACGGTGAGCGCGCCCTGCTCCTTGGCCACCTCGGCGATGACCGGCGAGGCACCCGTGCCCGTGCCGCCACCCATACCGGCGGTGATGAACACCATGTCGGCGCCCGCAATCGCCTCGGAGATCTTGTCGCGGTCTTCTTCCGCGGCCTTCTTGCCGATCTCGTAGTTGGCGCCGGCTCCCAATCCCTTGGTGAGCTTCGCGCCAATTTGAATGCGGAGCTTTGCGTCCGATACCACCAGCGCCTGGGCATCGGTATTGGCGACGATGAATTCGACACCCGGAAGCCCGGCGTCGATCATGCGGTTGATGGCGTTCGAGCCTCCTCCACCAACACCAATGACCTTGATGTCGGCTGCGTTTTCAACCGCGTCGAACTCGAACATGACGTCCTACCTCCTGTTTTCTGACAAGACTTGCGGCCCGGACATCTGGCGCTTTGGTCGCTCTGAGCTCCCGCTTGATTGTCTTATACCCCATTCCACTCACCCGATGCATTACCGAATCTCAGTGCTCCTGCCGTACGCTAGAAAAGGTTCCGGAACCAATTCCGCACACGGTCGGACACGATCTCGAAAAGGCTCGTGCCATGGAATGGGCCTCCGACATGACTGCGCTGATTGGAAACACCGAAGTGAATGAGCCCGACACCGGTAGCAAAGATGGGACTTTCCACCTTGTCCGTCAGCCCGCGCACCCGGATCGGCTTTCCAATCCTCACCGGAAGTCCCAGTATCTTCTCTGCAAATTGACGCGCTCCCCGCATCAGTGAGGTTCCTCCCGTCAGAACCACACCGGCCGGCAACGTTTCATAGCATCCCGATTTCTGTATCTCTTTCTTCACCAGACCGAAGACTTCTTCCAACCGTGGCTCGATGATTTCGCACAGATTCTTGATGGGAAGCGTGCGCGTTCCATCTCCGCCCGTGTTGGCAACCTCGATGGTGCGCGACGGATCGGCCATCTCGATGGCCGCGCATCCTTCGCGCACCTTCAGGTCCTCCGCCTTGGAGATCGTGGTGCGGAGTCCGATCGCAATATCGTTGGTGATTTGCAAACCACCTACTGGAATTACGGCAGAGTGACAGATGGCGCCCTGGGTGAAGACCGCCACGTCCGTGGTGCCTCCACCGATGTCCACCAGACAGGTGCCCAGCTCCTTCTCATCCGGCGTGAGCACCGCCGCGGCCGAAGCGATCGGCTGCAGCACGATGGCCGCCACATCGAGATCCGCCCGGTGGCAGCTCTTCATCAGATTCTGGACCCAGGTCACGGCTCCCATCACCACGTGCACGTCCACTTCGAGCCGCACACCTGACATTCCTTTGGGATCCCGGATGCCATTTTGTTCATCCACGGCGAACGTACGGGGCAGTACGTGGATGATTTCGCGATTCGGTGGAAGTGCAAACGTTTTTGCAGCGTCAATGGCGCGCTGAATATCGGTCTGGGTGATGTCGCGACTTTCTCCGCCGACCGCCACGACCGCCTTGTTGTTCATGGACGAAATGTGGGAGCCCGCGACGCCAGCAAAGACATAATCGATCACCACATCTGCCATTTTCTCCGCTTCGGCGACAGATTGTTTGATCGACTGCGTGGTTTGTTCGATGTCAACCACAACGCCCTTTTTCAACCCACGAGAGGGCGCCACGCCGATCCCGATGATGTTGATCTCGGCGTCGTCATCCACTTCCGCGACGATCGTGGAAATCTTGGTGGTCCCGATATCGAGCCCGACGATGATGTTGGAGGCTTTCATTCTTGCCTCCCCAGGCTCTCTTCGCCGACGTCTTCTTCGTCCGCGTCCGGCTTCACAGCAGGAGTCGCCGCAGGTGAGGGCCTGGGCTGCGGCACCGGCGTCGCCGCGGGCGCAGGGCGCGCCGCCGGCCGGCGTGGCTTGACGCGCGGGACCGGACGCGGCTCCGCCGTGGCTTCGGTCCCCGGTTCGGTGGACGCTTCGGCACCCGGTTCCTCGGGCACATCTTCACGCATTCCACGGGACTCGCGCAGATAGCGCGATTCACGCGCGTCCGCCGGCTCGACGGCCTCGCGCACGACCCGGGTGTCGATCGGCTCGTGCGCACCGTGGGCATCGCGCGCCTCGGGCGACTCGTGCGGCGAAGGAGCCTCATGCGGCGATGCCTCGTGCGGCAACGCCTCGTGCGGCGATGCCTCATGCAGCGGCTCGTGAGCTTCGGCGGTCTCGTGCGGCGAGGGCCCGTCGTGCGGCGCTGCCTCGTGCGATTCCCCTTCAGCGGTTTCTTTTGCGCCCTTGGTCTTCGCGTCCGGTTTTGCAGTCTTGGTCTTGTCCGCCACATCCGTGGCCGCGGCCTTCGGATCGGAAACCTTCAGCACCAGGCTCGAGAAGCGCAGGTCGATGGTGTTCACGACCTTTTGACGATCGGTCGCTTCATGTAAAACGAGGTCCAGAATTGCCGAATTGCGCTCGAAGGTGCCGGCATCCGCGACGTACACCAGCTGGTCTTTCCACTGGACCTGCACACGCTGCGGACTCGCAATATCGAGCCGGGTGTAACTCTTGAGCGGACTCTTCTCCAGGAGCCCGACCCAGGTGTGCAATAGTTCCACCTGAGCGGCTTCCAGCGACGGGCCAGCAGCGCTGGCCACGATGGAAGCTCCCTTCAGATCGCGCAGCGTGGATTTGCCCGCGCAGACTCCCAGGACGGTCCCGTTCTTGTCCACATCGTAGGCTTTCGCCCCGTCTGTCAGACGGAAGTAGGGTTCTCTTTCTTTGAGCTGAATCTCCACCGTGTTGGGGCTCTTGACGACGACCCGCGTCTCTTCGATCCGGGGATTGGCCTGGATCAGACGGCGCACCCGTTCGTAATTGTACTTGAAGAACAAATCACCCAGTTCGAGACCGGAACTGCGGACGATTTCCCGCTGGGACAGACTGTGGTTCCCGGTGACCCGGATCTCCTGAATCCGGAAGTACAGCGCCTTGAAGAAGATGTAGTGGCTCTGGTACCCGGCGCAAATCAGGAGACATGACAACAGGAGAAACTGGAGGAGCGATATGAGCCGGTGTAGAGCTCGCTCGATGAGCCCGGGTCCCATCACTCGTCTCTCCCGCGGTCGTGATCATCAGTCCAGATCGTTTGCTGCGCATGTCACGGAAGGGAGGAAGGACATGGCCACTTGGAGGGCGGTCATATTACCACCCGACTCCGCTCCTGTCCAGGAAAAAGGCGGAGCCCGAAGGTTGCCCGGCCCTGTCATGACATGAGAGGCGCCCTGTTCGGGGCGAGGCGGGGTCCGGGGCAGCCCCGCTATCGGAATCAAAACTCGCCGACGAACTCGACTTCGGTCTCGAGGAGCACGCTGAAGCGCTCGTGGACCTGATCCTTGATCTTCTGGATGAGGGAGCGGATGTCGGCGCACTTGGCCTGACCGCGGTTGATGATGAAGTTGGCATGCTTGGTGGACACTTCCGCGTTTCCCACGGCCGATCCCTTCAGCCCTGCCGTCTCGATCAACTGCCCGGCGGAGCCGGCCTGCGGATTCTTGAAGATGCAGCCCGCGGAGAAGGCATCCACCGGCTGGGACGACGCCCGCCGCCGCCCGTAGTCCATGATCTTGGCCTTGATGGCCGCCTCCTCACCGGGGATCCCGGCGATGGTGGCGGACACGATGACGTGCTCGCTCTTGTGCTTCAAGGACGAGCTCCGGTACTTGAGGTCCAGCTCTTCCTTGCTCATGGAGCGCTCGTTGCCGGCCGCATCCACGACGCGGATTTCCACGACCCGCTCCGTCCAGTCCTGGCCGAAGGCACCGGCGTTGTTCACCAGCGCCCCACCCACGACCCCCGGAATCTGGGCGGCAAACTCGAAGCCGGCAATGGACAGTCGCGCCAGGCGGGCGCAGAGTGCCGCCAACGACATCCCGGCACCGGCCACGACCACCGTGGAATCCAGCCGCTCCAGGGTATTGAAGCCCTGACCCAGGATGATCAGGGCACCATCGAAGCCCTTGTCGCTCACCAGCAGGTTGGCCCCCTTCCCCACCATCTTGAAGGGAATGGAGTACCGGTGCAGGTAAGCGAGCACGCCCTTGAGCTCTTCCGCATTCTGCGGAATCACGCGGGCGCGCGCCGGTCCGCCCACCCGCATGGTGCAGTGGGCGGCGATCGGCTCGTCCAAGCGCGTCTCGGGCGCGAGCTTCAACAGCTCTTTCACGACGCCACCGACCCACGAATGTGGTTCAGCAGCAAGCCGCCCATCTGGTTGATATCACCTGCGCCCACTGTGAGTACGCAGTCACCCGGTTCCAGCTGGGAAGAGATCAGAGGAACGTAGCCCTCCTGGTTGCTCCCCGGCTGCAGGGCGATCACGTACGGGTGCTCCTCGGACATCCGCTGGTAGATGTTCTCCGCAGACCCGCCTTCCCGGAGTTTTTCTCCGGCGGCGTAGGTGGGCAGAAGCAGTACCAGATCCGCGTCATTGAACGCCTTGGCGAAGCCGTTGGCCAGGATCGCGGTGCGGCTGTAGCGGTGGGGTTGAAAAATCGCCACCACTCGGCGGGGTTGAGCCAACCGCGCGGAGGCGAGCGTCGCCCGGATCTCCGTGGGGTGGTGGGCATAGTCGTCGAAGACCTTGATGCCGTTCGCCTCGCCGATGAACTGGAAGCGGCGCTTCACTCCGGTGAAACTGGAGAGACCGGCGTTGATCGCTTCCTGGCTGATTCCCAGATGGCGCGCCACCGCGATGGCCCCCAGCGAATTCAGCACGTTGTGCCGGCCCGGAACGCCCAGCGTGAACGGCCCAAGGATCTCCGAACCTTGCTGCACGTGGTACACACTCTGGTGACCGGAGTGAGCCACATTCAGCACGCGCACCTGCGCGTCCTGGGAGAATCCGTAGAGCAGCGTGGGCACGGTGATCCGCGGCAAGAGCGCTCGGATGCGCGCATCGTCCACGCACAGCACCGCGAGGCCGTTCGGCCCGACCGCGTTGATGAAGGTGAGGAACGCGGACTCCAGGTTCTCCATGGTCTTGTGATAATCCAGGTGATCGTCATCGATGTTCGTGACGATCACCACTTTACACGGCAGACACAGGAAGGAACCGTCGGACTCATCCGCTTCTACCACCATGTAGCGACTTTTGCCGTGTCGCACATTGGACCGGAGCGTGTTGACTTCGCCGCCCACCAGCAGGGTGGGATCCAAGTCGCCGGCCTGTAGCACGGTCGAAGTCATCGAGGTAGTCGTGGTTTTGCCATGGGCGCCCGCAACAGCGATGCTGTACTGGTTGCGCATCAGCCAGCCGAGGAGCTCGGCGCGGCGATGGATGGGCAGGCCCCGGCGGATGGCTTCTTTGAGCTCATCATTTTCCGCGTGAATCGCGGAAGACACCACGATCAACTCGCAGTCATCCGTGATGTTGGCCGCGGTGTGTCCCACGAAGATCTTGGCCCCGAACTGAGCGAGGCGATCGGTCATCGCGGAGCCCTTGAGGTCCGATCCGGAGACCTGATACCCCTGAGCCATATACAGCTGAGCGATGGCCGACATTCCGACTCCACCTATACCGATGAAGTGAAGCCGTCGCACATTCTCGAGATTCAACACGGCGTCCTCTACCATCTCTGTCGCCATGCCGGCCCCCTCCCTGCTTTTGGATTCCATACGTGTGGCATCCATTTTTCGCTCAGTTGCTCTGCTCATCTTTTGGGACTCCCGGACGGCTGTGCTCGCACAGCCCTCCAACAACACTAGCGCGCGCGGAGTTACCTCCGCCTACATCTGTATGCCTTGAACCGGAAAACGGACCGCAGGACATGCTACGGTCATCCCTTCTCTTCATCGGCCGGTGCCGAAGTACGGACCAGCCCTTCCAGTGCCTCCAGTACTCTGCGGGTCGCCCCCGGTCGCCGCAGAGCCGCCAGGGCCTGTCGCTTCTGTTCCAGCACGCCCGGCTGCAACATCGCTTTCAGGCTCGACAACAGGTGTTCCCCTGACAGATTCGGTTCCTCGATGATGTCAGAAGCCCCACGATCCATGAGGGTCTTCGCATTCTCGAACTGATGGTTCCCCACAGAGTTCAAGTACGGGACATAGATGGCCGGTATCTGAAACTCAACCAGCTCGGAGACCGTCAGCGCCCCCGATCTGCAGATCGCCACGTCGGTCCGATACAAGATCTGATCCATTTCTTCCGCGTACGGAAGAATTTCGATATTGGCAGGAACCGAGGATCCTTTCCCGACCATCTCGTCATAGTCCCGCCGGCCCGTGATGTGAACCACCTTGAGCGCCGGAAGTGCCGCCAGCTGCGGGTAGAGATTGCGCACCATCACATTCAACGAGCGCGCCCCCTGGCTTCCACCCAGGATCAGCACCGTGCGGGTGGAGGACCGCGGCTTGCGCACCGTGTCGAATTCGTAACGCAGCGGCGTGCCCAGTTCGAGACAGCGGACCCGATCCGGAAAGTGCCGCCGGGTCTGCGGGAAGTGGGTCACCACGCCATGTGCGATGCGCGCCAGGAAGCGATTGGCCCGTCCCGGCACGGTGTTGGGCTCGTGCAGCAGTGACGGAATCCCTTCCAGCCACGCGGCGACCACCGCGGGGAACGAAACGAAGCCACCCGTTCCGTACACCACGTGGGGGCGGAAACGGCGGAAGGCAGCGCGCGCCGCCTGAACCCCGGCCCACATCTGCGGCAAGATCTTGAACAGGTTCTTGGCGACCAGACGGGTGGCGGGGATCTCCGCGTAGGGCAGACCGAAGCCCTCCACCACGTTCTTCTCGAGCCCCGCGGACACCACGAAGAGCACTTCCGCGGGCGGACCGGGAAGGCGAGCGAGGGCCTCACGGGCCACCGCCACCGCCGGGTAGATATGACCGCCCGATCCGCCGCCGGCGAAGGCGAGCCGGATCGGTTCCTGCTGCGCGGTCGTGGCGCGGTCCGTCCAGGTCACATCGGTCGCGCGGGTCACCGGGGTCCCGCTGCGCTCCGACGCCTTCTCGACGCGCGGCGCCGGAACGGCACGCCAGACCGAATCATCGAGCTTCCCTCGTCGAGCCGGAATTCCTTTGAATGAATCTGCGGACCCCATTATTTCACCTGCCTCAGGCAGCGCTCCATCGTCGTGACATTTTAGAGTAAGAGTCTTTCTCAGCAGCTCGTGAGATATTCAACAAGATCCCGAAGGCCGCCAGGGTATAGACCATGCTGCTTCCGCCGTAGCTGATGAAGGGCAAGGTCACGCCGGTGACCGGCATCATCCCCGTCACCACCGCCATGTTCAAGAAGGCCTGCAGCACGATCGCCAACGTGATACCGAAGGCCAGGAACATACCGAAGAGGTCGGGGGCGCGCAGGGCGATGCGGATCCCGCGATAGAGGATCCCCAGAAAGAGGATCATCACCACCAGGCCGCCCACCAACCCCAACTCCTCACCCAGCACGGCGAAGATGAAGTCGGTGTTGACGAAGGGCAGATAGCGGACTTTCTGCACACCCTGTCCGATGCCCACTCCGGAAACCCCGCCGGACCCGAGAGCCATGAGCGACTGGATGATCTGGTAGCCGGAGCCATTGGCATCGGCCCAGGGATCGAAGTAGGCGGTGAGCCGCCGAAGCCGATACGGTTCGGTGTAGATCAATACCGCCACGGCCGCCACGCCAATCCCGCACAGGGAGAGGATCTGCCACAGGTTGGCGTAGCCCACCAGGAGCATCAAGAGCCCGATCCCCATCACCAGCGTCGCCGACGAGAGGGCCTTCTGTTTCACCACGAGCAGCGCGACGAAGGTGATCAGCGTCAGATTCGGAAGCACGTAGCCGACGAAGGAATCGCGCCGCTTGTAGTTCTTCGACAGGACGTCCGCGAGGTACAGGATCACGGCCAGCTTGGTGATCTCCGCCGGCTGGATCCGGATGGGACCCAACGAGATCCAGCGTGTGGCGCCGTGCACCGTCCGGCCGACTCCCGGCAACAAGACGAGGAAGAGCAAGAAGAGGGTGAGAAGCATCCCGGGAACGGCCAGGCCCCGCAACTTGTGGTAGTCCACGGAGAGAAACGCGGTCATCACGGAGAGCCCCAGGAAGATCCAGGCGCACTGGATCTTCACCACATAGAACTTATCGTGATACCGGTCCAGACTGGTGACCGAGCTGGCGGAGAAGACCATGATCAAGCCGAGGCCAATGAGGGCGACCAACATGAAGAGAAGCTTCTGGTCGACATAGGCCGGTACGATCTTCATTGTTCGGTCTCTCCTACTCCGATGATTCTAGGGACTCCAAGGAACCGGGTTACAGCGCGGTAACGATCTTGCGGAATGCCTCCCCCCGCTCTTCGTAATTCTTGAACTGGTCGTAACTGGAACACGCCGGGGAGAACAACACGATGTCCCCCGGCCGGGCCAGTTGACGCGCCTGGTCCACCGCCTCCGAAAGGTTCGTCGCTTGATGGGTCGGCAGGTCGTGGGCGATCTCGCGAGCAATCTTCTCGCGCGCCTCTCCGAAGGCCACCACCGCCTTCACCCGGCCCTTGCCGGCATCGGCGATGGCACGATAGGACAGCCCTTTATCGTGACCACCCAGCATGAGCACCACCGGTTCGGACTGCTTGTCCAGGGCGAAGACCGTGGCGTCCACGCTGGTGGACTTGGAGTCGTTGATGTAGGTGATGCCCTCTTTCTGGCAGATGAATTCGATGCGATGCTTGAGCGGCACGAACTCCTTCAACATGGTGGAGAATGCACCAGGCGGAAGATCGAGCGCGATCGCGACGGCGGCGGCCGCCTGCATGGCTTCGGAGACGATCCGGTAGTCATACGGCAAGGCAGGAACCACGGTCTTCAAGTCAATGTACGGCGCCCCGTGCTTGAGTATGGCCATCTGCTGACGATCCAACCGGACATCTCCGCCCTCGCTGAAGGTGAGCTTGCGGGCCGGGCACTTTGAGAGCGCCTTCGCGAGAATCTCATTGGTTGCGGGATAGATGACCGTGCCGGTGGAATCCATACGCCGCACGATATTGAGTTTCGCAGCCAGATAGTCCGCTTCATCCGGATGCCAATCCAGATGGTTCGGCGCAAAACTCGTGATGATGGCGACATCCGGGCGGAACGTGTCCACATGGTAGAGTTGAAAACTAGATACTTCGAGCACGAAGTAATCGGGCGACGTGTCGAGCACCGCCTGGGTGAAGGGGTAGCCGATGTTGCCGGTGGACTGGCTCGAAGAACCCGCCTTCTGAAGAAGAAGCTCCGTCATCGTGACGGTGGTGGTCTTGCCGTTGGTACCGGTCACCGCAACGATCTTGGATCCCGGCTTCACGGCTTCGTAGGCCAGCTCGATCTCGCCGATGACGGGGATCCCGGCCGACTTGATGGCCACGAGGGACGCCGCCTGAGGCGGAATTCCCGGGCTCACCACCGCACGGGAATAGCGCGAGCCAAGGTCGGCGGGCAGCTTCTCGAAATGGACCGTCACCGAGTCCCACGGGACGGTGTCGGAGAGGGAGCGGTAGGCGGGATTCGGCCGGTCGTCGTAGAGATCGAACGCGACGCCGGTGCTGGTCAGAAAGTGGGCGATGGCAATGCCGGAGCGCCCCAGACCATACACGAGGACACGGCCCCCGGTGGAGCTCTGTCTCGTTTGAGTCATGTACTAAACTCCGCTCCTGGTGGTAATTCAGCAAACCCGCATTGCATCCGACTGGGGCTAGGGGCGCATGGAGTGCAGCAGTTTATCACGGTGTCGATCCCGTGACAAGAGTTTGAGGACAGAGGGGGATGGGGAACGTTTGTACCAATAAAGGTCGTTCGCCACGACCTTTAGAAACGAAATATTCCATGCGAGCGCGTCGGTGTGATATCCTGACCCGCCATGCCCAAGTTCCGTGGTTTTCTTCACGCCACACTTGCCCTGGTGACGGTGCTCTGGATCGTGTTTCTGCCGGTCCGTGCAGCCGGGATCCAGCGCGACACGCGATCACAGGTGATCGTCAAGACACCGGGCCAATCTTTCCGCGTCGTCAGCTCCGTCCTTTCGCGTCAAACCAACAAGTTACTGAGGATTCCATCCTGGACAGGCACCTACGAGCCTCTCCTCAACGAAACCTCGGACGCGACGGATCCCGTGCAGCCACGGCATATCCGACAGACTTTGTCGGTGACGGTCTATTATTTTCCCACGCCGGAGCGCACCAAGGATGTCATGATCAACCTGACCAATGGCGGGTTGCGTGAAGATCTGAAGGGCCAGCTGCCGAATGTGACGGAGGCGCAGGGCCTCTACCTGGATGTGGCGCCGAAGAGCAAGCTCGATGGTCCCTCGGGTCCCGGGGCCGGCCGCCACTTGATCGAGGTGCGCGCGCGGCGGCAGGCTGTGGTCTACACCTTCACCGCCCGCCCGTTCAACGCGCAGCTCTTGAGCTTTGCACAAGAGTTCTTGCGCGCGAATCGCGTGCTCGGTGAGTGGAAAGAGACCGCGATCCTGATCAAGGCCCATGCCGGGAGCAAGGAGTTGGTCTTGACCGGCTCCGTGGCGGCCGACGAGGTGTACCGGGGTGTGCTGACCCTGGAAGACGCCACGGATGTGAGCCTGGATTTCCAGCTCAAGAACGCCCTCTACCGTGCGGACCAGAGCGGCATCCAGCCCGGTCCCTCCTCGCCCATCGCGGGGGCGCATGTGTCGGTGGAAACGGCCTCCGACGGCTTCAAGGGCACCACCGACGCCAACGGCGCGGCCAGCCTCGATGTGGGCAAGCTCTCTCAGAGGCGCGCCCTGCGGTTCTCGGTGACCATCCCGGAGCAAGATCGCGAGACCCTGGGGTTGCTCACCTTGCGCTACGGCCGGCCCAAGGAAAAGCTGCTGGACGCAGGTCGCTACCAGCCCAGCACCGGTCCGGTGAGCCTCTCCGACGAGGAGGTCTTCAAGAGGTCTTTGGAGTTCTTGAAGTCGGTCTTCAACGATGACCTGGCCCGGTTCCCCCGATCCCTCGATCAAGACAAACTGGGATCCATGGATTACACGCCCCAGCCGTATTTTCTCCACGCCTTCGCCTGGCGCTTGGCGAAACTGGGCAAAGAGGTTGACTTCGCGCGCGCCGTGAAGGGCAACCTGCCGCTCGACAAGCTGAACGAGGCCGAGCTGGGCTCGGAAACCGGTGTGTCGCTGGAGTCGGCGGAGGCCGCCCTCGCGATCGCGGTGGAGACCGGCGAAAACGGCTGGTTGAAGGTCGCGCTGCAGAAGATCCGCGCGCCGGCGGAGGCGCTGGCCAGCAAAGGCTGGTCGGAACGCAGTGCGCACCGGTGCCTCGTGCTGTGGCGGGCGGCCGAGCTCTCCCAGGAAGCCGCGGTCATCCAGGAAGCGCGGCGGGAGACCGATCAGCTGGCCCGCGCCATCGGTGCCAGTCCCGATCCGACGGAGCTGGTGATCGCGCGAGATTCTATCCGCGAGATTCCAGGTTCCGGCTCACCGGGCGCGCACGCCTGGGCCGCAATGGCCCTGCTCAAAGGCTTCGAGATACAGGGAGAAGCGTCGTACAAGGCTGTGGCGCTCACCCAGGTCCAGCACCTCATGGAGCGCCACCTCGCGCGGGGTGTGCTGGGCTACTCGCACCTGCAAGAAGGCGAACGCGCCGGCATTTCCCGCACGACCCTCGCGCAAGAGGGCGCCTACCCCGAGGCGGCGGCGGCGGTTCACGCCCTCCTGCTGGCCTTTCATCACACGCACGACCGGTCGTTCAACGACCAGGCCGTGGCGATGCGCAGCCGCATCCTTTCCTATTGGCGGCGCGAGTACGGGGGGTTCGGCAAGACCGACTACTTCGAAGGCAGCGGCGCGGGCGCCGAGCGCGATCCCAAGCTCTTGCTCAAGCCCCTGGTCTCACGCCGGCAGGTCTCCGTGTTCCAGCAGCCCTGGGCGGCCATCACCTTCGCGCCGGGCTTCTACCCCTATTGGGGCCAGGCCGCCCGCGAAGAAAAACCCACGCGCGGCCTGCTGGACATCCTCTTCAACCGCAAGCAGCCGGAGTGACTACTGCCGGGCCTGATTGCGGGCCTTGATGTAAAGCGCGGAGGTCTTGTCCACGACCTGCTTGTTCTCCAGGGTCGGACTGCCCTGGAAGTTCAGCACGGCCTGATCGTAGTTCCGCCGGGCCTGCGCCAGACCCGCGCTCCCTTCGTTCTCCGCATCGGCCCGCTCGGAAACCGGAGCAGCCGGCGCCGCGGCCGCGGCGCCGGAAGCCGACGAGGTCTTCACGACGTAGGGGTTACCCGCGCCGATGGTGCCGGTGGTGGAGGGCGCGTAGACCTCCTGCGGGGTGTGCTGGTTGCGGATGCCGTACTGCGCGGCTCCCAGGACGTCCCGGCCCGCCCAGGCCGCGGTGTTCACCACGTTGCGACCGGTGTAATAGGGGGTCTGGTAGTCGGCCACGTTGTAGTTCCAGTCACCCTTCAAGGTGCTGCCCGGGGTCGCGAAGAAGTTGTTGTCGAAGATGGATCCCAACGTGTAGCCGCCGACCGCCCCGATCAAGGCGCCCGGGATGCCCATTCCGGCGCCGCCCAGCAGCGCGCCGGTCGCGGTGTAGATCATCTTGGTGGTGGCGTAATGCTGCAGGCCCGGGGCGAAGATCTTGCCCAACAGACCGCCCACCACACCGCCCAACGCCGCACCCACGACGCGGCCGGCCGGACCGGCGAACGGCCCCAGGGACGGCAACAGCGCGAAACCGGCGACAGCACCCGCGGTGGCGCCCACCAGCGTCCAGGTCATATCCGGCCCCAGTGCCCGGTCCATCCAGGCGCCGCCGTGGGAGAGGACTTTGGCGCCGATGAAGGCACCGCCGGCGGTGATGGCCGTACCCACCAGGATCGGCGCGATCGGGCCCATGCTGGCCAATCCTGCGCCCTTGATGACGGCCGAGGCGATGGCCGCACCGCCGAAAGAACCGACCGCGATACCGCCTGCACCGCCCAACGTGCGACCCAGGCCGTGACCACGGTCCGCCAGCGACGAGCCGAAGAAATACTGGACCGACCGTGAGATGCTCGAGAAGGCGCCCTTGATGCTGCCCGTGATGGCCCGGCCGGCGTCGACGTTGTAATACGGCTGATAGCTGTAGCCGTACTGCGCCGAGGCGGGCGTGGCCAGCGTCATCGCCAACGCGAAGATCACCGGCAGGCTGGCCAGGCGAGCGAGTGTCCCTGAAGCCTGGAGTCCCTGGCGGTTCATAAGCGAGATCTCCTTGAATCTTGGGAGCCGGCTCGAGTCCGACTCCTGCTCCGCGCCTTGGTCCTTCCGGTGCCAGTCCGGGAGGCCAGGCCGCGTTCGACATGTCACACTACGCCGCTCTCTTGGCGAATGTTTCGTCTAGTTCCACCGAATGGGTCTATAGCCCCCCCGATCGCAAGATCGAGAAGGCCAACCACAGCCCCAGCACGCCGGCCACCACGTACCCGCCGACACCCACAAAAGCGAAGCGTCCAAAGGCCGTCCCGCTGGTCGCTGTCATGATCAACGCGGAGGACACCAGCAGCGCTGCAATAACCATGGCAAAGGCGATCCGGTTGGATACCTTGTCCAGGGTTTGCATCATGGGATTCAGACCCTTGTGCGAAAACTGGAGGTCCAGACTCCCGTGCTGGATGCGATTGAGAATCCCAACGATCTGCTGGGGGACCCGCTTGACCAGTGAACTGAGGTCCAGCACCGCCAACTCCAGATCATGAGCCAAACGCTTGGGTTTCCACCGCTCGACGATCAACTGTTCCACGAACGGACGGGCCAGCGCGGTGATGTCGAACTCGGGGTCCAGCTTCTTGCCCATTCCCTCGATCGTGACCAGGCTCTTGAGCATCAATGTATAGGAAGTGGGCAGCTTCATCCGGTAACGCACCAGCAGGCGGCTGCAGTTGCGGATCAGGTTCCCCACGTTGATCTGCTTGAGAGTGGCCCCGTAGTAGGGATCCAGCGTATCCATCAACGACGTCGAAAGGGCATCCAGATCGACGTCTTCCAGCGGGTCCGCGGCGTCGGTCACGCTGCGCGCCAGCGCATCGTAGTCGCGCCCCATGAGATGGATCAGCATCCAGGCCAGCTGGTCGCGCATCTTCACGGAAAGGCGCCCGGTCATCCCGAAATCCATGAAACAGACGACATTTCCGGGCATGATGACCAGGTTCCCCGGGTGGGGGTCGGCGTGGAAACACCCATCCTGGAAGATCTGCTGGAGCACCGCGCTCGCGCCCACCTTGGCGATGAGCTTGGGGTCACACTCGATCTCCGTGAACTTGCCGACCTTCTTGCCGTGGATATACTCCATGCATAAAAGCCGCTGAGTGGTATACTCTTCGTGAACGCGCGGAATATAGATCCGCGGATTGTCCTTGAAGTTGGCGCGAAACGCCGTGATGTTCTGCGCCTCGCGCAGATAATCCAGCTCTTGCCGGATGGACCGGGAGAACTCGTCCACGATCTCCGTGGGTCCGTAGATCCGATCGATGAGATCGGCCGATTCCAGTTTTTTGGCCAAATAGTAAAGAATGTCCACATCCGAGCGGATGATGGAGGTGATTCCCTCCCGCTGGACCTTCACCACCACTTCCTCGCCGGAGTTCAAGACAGCCCGGTGCACCTGGCCGATGGAGGCCGCCGCCAGCGGGGTTTGGTCGAACTCCCGGAAGATCTCGGACGGGTCCTTTCCCAGTTCTCTCCGGAAGACATCTTTGACCCGCTCGAACTCCATGGGAGGAACCGAATCCTGGAGCCTCGAGAATTCTTCGATGAACTCCTCGGAGAGCAGGTCCCGGCGGGTGGAAAGGATCTGTCCCAGCTTGATGAAGGTGGGACCCAGGTCCTGCATCACCATGCACAGGCGCTGGGCGGTGGTGAGGCCCGGTTCCAGCGGCGGCTCGTTCTGGATCACCCGGCGCGCCTTCTCGAACAGTGACGCCAGCCCCAGAACTTCGGCCAGCTGCTCGAGACCGTGCTTGACCAGAATGGTCGTGACTTCCTTGATCCGCGGGATATTTCGGAGCTGCTTTATATCCATCAACGCACCGCACCGAAGTTGATCGGGTATGCGGTGGTGCCGTTGCCGATCCGGGCGACGAGGCGGCCTGCGGGGGGACGCCCGCGCTCCTGGCGGACCCGGCCGACCAGGCTACCGGAGGGGCCGCCCAGCTGGATGTCCCACACATCCAGAAAGCCCGGCATCCACATGCACCGTGCCTGCCCGCGGTCGTAGCGCAGGTGGGGAGCATTCTGCATGACGCTCCGCATGGGGGCGGGCACATCCGCCTCGAGGCCTTCCACCCCGACGTTCGCGCTCAGCCGCGGGATCATCAGCTGCGTGGGGCTGCCCGGGGAGGTGACCAGCGGAGCGTCCAGCGCGGCGCTCATCCGGACCCGGCCGCGGTGCACCGCGTTCCCCAGACCCATGGTCCGTCCCAGGGCAGCCGCATCCAGGCCCATCATCTCGCCGATGAGCCGCGCGTGGCCGGGAACCGCGCTCGGCCCCTGATCCAGCCGCATCGCGAACTGGCCGCCGAGCGCGCGCCCGCGCAACTGCGTGAGGGTGGTGCTGCCATCCAGGAGCTGGAAGGCGCCGGAATCGATCTCGAGCGCCAGCCCATCGGGGCCGTTCACCGGCGCCAGCGTGAGCTGGCACTTCTCGATGCGCCCCAGACCGGAGATGTTGGGCATCACACCCGAGGGCGCCACCTCCGCCACGAGCCGCCCGTTCATCCGGAACGCCTGGCCCATGGTGCTGATCAGGGGCAGGTCGCTCCCTTCGAGTTCGATACGAACCAGGGCGTCTTTCAACATCCAGAGCTGGCCATCGGGGCGGAGGGTCCCGCGGGCCTGCACCACCGAGGTTCCGACCTTGAAGTCCCCCTGGGTGAGCGCCATCTGGCCGGGAATGAAGCGGCCCTTGGCGTTCACCACTGCCCCGGGGTTCTGCCCGGCCATGCCGCCGATCCCCAACTCCGCCGCCGGCACCTGCGTCGCGGTGAAACCCAGCTCGTAGTCGGGCTTTGGCCCCTGCAAGCTGAAATAACCGGACCCGGTGATGTGCCCGGCCCCGATGGTGGCGGTGTACGACTTCAACTGCAAGAAGTAGTTGCGGTACTCGAAACCCACGCTCAGATCTTGAAGATGAGCCTCTTGGTTGAGATTCATCGGCTTCACGACGGGTGAGGTCAGGCGCAGGTTGCCTTCGAGCCCGGAATCGTTCCCGCGGAGGTGCCACTTGAGCCCCATCTCGGTGGTGGGGGCCTTGATGTTGGCTCCCAGCAGCGTGGAACTGGTCCAGTCCAGATCTTTGAAGAGGGCCTTGAAGGAGAGGTCTTCGCCCGTGCGTTCCGAACGTGCCTCCAGATGGAGGGCAATCATTCCTTTGAGCACCTCGTGACTGAAGTTCATCATCATCTTGACCGGCGGGATGGAGGCCAGCAGCGGTTCCACCGGATTCTCATCCAGCTTCATGTCCAGGCTGTGGCTGCCGTCCAGCGCGGCCGTGCCGCGCATGGAGATCATGAACCGGTCGTAGAGCTTGCCCCGGAACTCCAGGATCTCGAGCCGGGTTCCCTCCACCTGCATGGTCCCCACGACTCCGAAGAGCGTGATCGGCAGCATCTTGTCCACGTACCGGAGTTTTCCATCACGCAGGTACAGGCGATTGATACCGAAATTGACGTTCGCGATATCGGTCGGGAGGGAGCCGGCGGCGGCACACAGGGCGAGGTTCGGTTCCGGCGCTGGTGCAGAGGCCAGCAGGTAGCGCTCGATCAGCAAGCGCCCGTCCTGCCCGCGCTTCAACTGCACGTCCAGGCCGGAGAGAGACGCCTCGGAGAGCCGCACGTTGCCCTTCAGCAGGGCCCAGCGGTCCAGCTCCGCGGCCGCGGATTTCAGGGTGAGAAAGACCTCCTGGCCGTCCGGTGTCTCCAGCGACAGGTCGGACAGGACAAGGGAGGAGAGATGCGAGACGCTGGCGCTCCCGATCTTGATCTGACCCGAGAAGACCGTGTGAAGCTGTTGCTGGAGCGTGTCTTTTACGCGCTCCGGCGTGAGATAGCGGAACTGCACGTAGGCCAGAAAACCAAGGCCTGCGAGCACCAGCACCACGAGCGAGCCAAGCAGCTTGCGCATGAAAGATGCTCCACTGTGAAAGAGCGTAGCACGGGGACTGGGTTCCAGCAATGATGCGGGCTGGCGAGGTGCGGGCGCGCGACGGGGTGCGTCATGCCCGGGCCGCTTCATCGCCCAGCGGGTCTCTTCCGGAGGCGCCGTTTTGGGTGCCGCTTCCGGGGGAACCGCCACCAGCCGGGGCGGTGCCCGGCGGCGAGGCGGATCCGGACGCCGGCCCAGAAGCGCCGTCGGCGTCAGTGGATGAATGGGTCTGGGAGCGTTCGACACGAGCGGTTACCTTGGCAGCGCTTACACTCGGATGTTACGGTAATGGCGTGCCTACTCGAATCATGGATATCGACATTCTCTCCCCGCTGCCTGAGACCCAACCGGTTCGCGCGACGGAGGGGCTGCTGTTGATCCTGCGAGTAGGTGCCGCGCCCGTGGGGCGACTGTTCGTCCCGCCGGGCCGCGCCAACCTGGTGCTTCTGGATCTCGCCCGCCATCTGCCCGGTGCGGTCTCTTCGTCCCGATTCCGCGAAGCGCGCCTGATGCTGGGTTTGCCCGACCGCGCCCCCCGGGAACTCTCGCTCGATGAGGTCCGCGAGACGTTTCGCATGCAGCAGAAACTCCCGGCGCCGGCCTATCCGCGCCCGGCGGTCTCGGTCGTGATCTGCACGCGCGGGCGCCGCGACCACCTGGTGCGCTGTCTGGTCTCCGTCTTCCGGCTCACCTACCCGGACTACGAGGTCGTGTTGGTCGACAACAACGATCCCGGCGAAGGCGTGTTCGACATCGCCACTCGCTTCCCCTGCCGCTATGTGAAGGAGATTCGTCCAGGTCTCTCGCGGAGCCGCAACCTGGCCCTTCAGGAGTGCCGCGGGGAAATCGTGGCCTTCACCGACGACGATGTCGAGGTGGAAATGGGCTGGCTGGACGGCTTGGTACGAGAGTTCCAGGATCCGAAAGCCCAGGCCGTGACGGGTCCGATCCTTCCGCGCGAACTGGCGACGCGGGGCCAGGAGTGGTTCGAGGAGCTGGCCATGGGGCCCTCGTGGCTGTGTCGCATGACCTTCGACCCGGGGGATTACAGCCCCGGTCTCTCGCCGGGCATTGGTACGAACATGGCGTTCCGGCGCAGCTTTCTGCAAACCTCCGCCGGCTTCGATCCGCTTCTGGGACCCGGTACACCCACCTGCGGCGGCGAGGATCAAGACGCGCTGCTGCGGGTCCTTTCCTCCGGCGGGCGGGTGGTCTACACCCCGGAGGCGGTGGTGCGTCACTTCCACTGCGTCGATCTGGATGAGGCCCATGCAGTGGCCTTTCATCACACCGCATCGCGGACCGCACTCCTTGCGCGCCTCTTGCACCGCGACCGCACCCAGTTCCGGCCCATCCTCAAGCATCTGCTCCGGCGGTTCGTCGGGAGGACCCCGGTTCCCAGCGAAGACTACGGCTTGCCCCGGGCGCGCCTGCCGCTTCCGCTGTTGTTATTGGCGAATCTTTACGGACCAGTGACATTCATGCAAAGCCTCTGGGCGGCGCAACGCCCCGAACCCGGAAGGGGCGAGTCCTAGTCCGATGACCACCGAGCCGCGTCCGCCCATCCGGCGGCAGTTGACTGTCGCCCTGGACCGGCTGGCCGCGCTGTTGCTCTTGAGCGTTATCATCCTGATAGTGAGCTTTCATCCACGGCCCTTGCGCAAGTCTCCGCCACGGCTCGTGGTGATCGGCGTCGATGGGCTCTCCTGGGCGATCTTGACGCCGGCGATGGCGCGCGGAGACTTGCCGGTCTTCTCCCAGCTGGTGCAGCATGCGCGTGGGATCCTGGTGGCGACGCCGGACCAGGCGCGCCAGTCTTTCTGGGACTGGGCCGGTATGGTGCGCATGCCGTCGCTTCGGGGCTCTTCAGGCATGCTCGCTCCACGCCCGCTCTGGGACGTGCTCGCCGGCCGCCACACGCTGGGAATGGTGGGCTGGCCCGGCCTGGGCGGTGTGCGCCTCTACCCCGAGGCGCCGACGGCGGAACTGCCCACCATCAACCGGGAGCCGAAGACAGCGGACCCCTCCACCAACCCCGGCGAACGCCTGGCCTGGGACCGGGGGCATGTGAGCGCCGCCCTCCGGATGATTCAGATGCATGATCCCGACTATTTGCTCGTCGGATTCGGTGGTCCCTTCGTTCCGGAATCCGGCTACGGGATCGCGCATGCCATCAGTCCGTCGTCGTCTTACTGGAAGGGCTTCGACGCAGAACTCGGCCGGCTGCTGGCTTCTTTGACACAAGAGACCACGGTCGTGGTGCTGGGGCGCGCCCTCGGCCCGGACGGCACGCCCGCGGCGGACGGCATCTGGACCGGCAGGGGGCCGGGGCTGGCCACGGGGCCGGTACGGCAGCCGCTGCGCGCCGACGAGGTGGGTCCCACGATCGTTCATCTGGGCGGCGCGCCTCTCCCGGTGGGCGCGATGACCTGGCCCTGCCGCGCCTTGCTGGATCCGGCCTGGATAGAGGAACATCCGGTACGCTGGGAGGTCATCCCATGAAGTGGCGGGCGGCAGCGATCGCGTTACTCTCGTTCAAACTGGCCCTGGCCGGTGAAGATCCGGTGTGGCTCCAGAATTTTCGCTCGAGTCCCGGGACCCCCGAGGCTGCAAGCTACCTGACCCCGGTGGCGATCCACACGGACTGTCGGTCCCCGGTGGCGGTGCGCGTGGGGCCGGGCGGCTGGGTGTGTGTGGCCACGGAGGCCACCGTGCTGGAGCGTCCCCGCGCCGGTGCGGCCTTCTATAACACGGCCGGAGCGCGACCGGCGGCGCGCATCCGCGCCCTGGCGGTGGACACGCGCGGCAAACGATGGGTCGCCACGGCCGCGGGCGTTCTGGGGCCCTCGGGTCGCGTATGGCTCCCCGGAGAAGACACGAGTGTGCTGGCGGCAGACCCCCGCGGGGATATGTGGGTGGTCAGCCCCGGTGCGATCTGGCGTATCCGCTCGGACGAGACGGGAGAACCGCTGCGCCTGGGGCGCGAACAGGGCGTGCCTGCGGGTGAAATCTGCGACCTGGTCGTAGATTCGACCGGCACGGTTCACGCGCTCACGACTGACGGGGTGCTCGTGCAGGGCGGCGCCGGTGGTTTTTCGGCCGGCCGGTTCCAGCCGCCCCGGAGCGCTTCCATGGACTGGGGCGGCCTGGCGCCGTACCAGAATGCGCTGGTCGTGGGGCGGTGGCTCGAAACTCCGTCCGGCTTCACACCGTTACCCGTCCGCGATCACAACACCTTCATCCATGGTCTGAAGTGTCCGCAGGTGATGGGGTTACGCCCGACCAAGACCGGCTGGGTGAGCTGGTACGGCGCGGCTGGCACGGGCCTCACCGTCCACGACGGCGTCCACTGGGTGGACCACCTGAACACCGTGCACGTCCTGGATTGCGACGTGGACGAAACCGGCACCATCTGGGCTGCAACCGACGCCGGTCTCTGCCGAATCACCGGTGACGACGAGACCGTGGTTCCCCTTCCGGACTTCACCCCCGGAAGTGCCCTGGACGGGATCTTGAGCCATGACGGGAAGGTGGCGGTCTGGGGCGGGCGTGGTCTGTTCACGATCGCCAAGGTGGACCAGATCGAGCAAGAGGCGGCCTGGACGCTCCAGTCCATGCCTCCGGTCGTTTCGGCCCTCTCCACCCGGATGGGCCTGGGTTACCTGCGCCCCGAGAAGCTGGCGTTCGCGCCGGCGGGCGTTCCGCTGGCCCTCAACCTCCCGCCGGCGATCCACCACTTCGCCTTCACCGATCCGGTCCACGCCTATCTGGCCACGCCGGAGGGGCTCTACTCGTACACCTCCGGGCAGCGCACGCCGGTGATGGAAGCCCACACCGGGGCCATGCCGCTGGCGCTCGCGGCCACCCCGGACCAGGTGGCCCTCGCGACCGCCGCGCCCCACGCCCAGCTGTGGGCCGGGAAGCGCCTCAACACCCGGGCCGGGCCCACCCTGTCCATCACGCGCATCCCCGTGGCGGCGCGCTGTCTCTTGCCCGAACACGATCGGATCCTGGTGGGAACCGAGGAAGGTCTTGCCAGCCTGGAAGACGTCCAGCTGCACTGGTTTTATCGAGAAGCGGGTTTGCGCGTCGATAAAATCCTCTGGCTGGGCAGCTTTTGCCTGCTGGCTACGAACCGCGGTCTCTTGCTGCTGGAGGGACCCACCGTGGTGGCCGAGAGTCCGCTGGGCAAGAGCGGGGGACCCGACCGGGTGACGGGCTTGCTCCAAGTGGGCCAAGAGGTCTGGATCACGACAGCCGGCGCGGGGATGTTGCGCTACCTGTGGCGACCGGGCGTGCCCGGGAGGCATCCGTGATGAAGGACAACAGAACCCTCAGCCTCGGTGGCTGGCTCCTCCTCGCGGGCGCGCTCTACGCCTTCCTGTGGCCGGCACTGGCCAATCTGGCGCTCCCGGATACGAGTGGTGGCACCTGGGCGTTGCTGCAAGGCCTGGTGGTCAGCCGGCATCTGGACCAACCCTGGACCTTGCCATCGAATGCTCCCGTACCGGGTGTGGGCGCAGCGTTCTGGCTTTCACCCTTCTATTGTCTGGCCCATCTGGGCTCCGCTCAGGGTGCGTGCTGGCCACCGGATGGCAAAAATCCACTGTATCGCCTGGGATTGGCCTTCGGCAGCAGCCTGGCGCTGCTGTTGGCGTTGATGGTGCTGACGCGGTTGCTGGTCCGGCGCGGATGGTCGGCCGCGGGGGCCACCGGTCTCACCGTGGCCTGGTGCCTCTCCGGGCCGGTCGGCTGGCACGCCACCTTCGGCGCAGGTGAACCGCACGCCGTCTCGTTCTTGCTGGCCACGGCCCTGGTCGTACTGTGGATGACCGGCAGCGACGACCTCGTGTTACAGACCAGTCTGGTCGGTGCGCTCTCGCTCGTACATCCACCGGACGTGCTCTTCGCCCTGCTGCTGATCCCGGCGCTCCGGCGGCAAGCGCGCTGGTGGGTGGTGCTTTTTACCGTGGGCGCACTCGTGGTGATGTTTCTGCCCCAGGTGTGGGTCTGGCAGCTGTACCCCGCGGCGCGCCCCGCGTTCGTGTGGACATCCGCGCGCGTTCTTTTCACCCTGTTCTCCCCCGCGGGTGGTCTGCTGGGGGCTTACCCGATGATGGCCGTCGCCCTCATCGGCATGTTCTTTCCGTTGCGACCGAACGCCAATACCGCTCTGGTTGCAGCAATTTTGACATTCAATTTACTGTGGATCGCCGCCACGCCGCGCACCTGCGTCGCCCCCGTGGACCCCCGCTGGCTCTCCGCGGGTCCATTCTTGTTGCTGGGACTGGCTCACCTGGTCGAGAAACTACAAGATCTCGGGGCGCGCGCCTTCCCGGTGATGCTGATGGTCGTGCTATCGATCTTCGGTCTGGCCAGTTCGCTTGCGGCCAACTGGGCCGCTCACGTCAAGACCGGCGCGCCCGTCGGTGCCCTGGCCGCCCTGGGGGCGTCCGGGACAAATCTCAAGCGCGTCGTGGAAGCGGCCTTGCGGCCGGGTGAGGCCTTCCAGCCGGCCTGGATGGCCGTTCACCATTACCCCTACTGGGTGCTGGCCCTTGTGGGCTTCGTGCTTGTGACCCTTCTGGTGCGCTTCGCCCTCATCCGCCCCGCCACGGCTCCGATCGTGGTCTTTCTCGGAGCGGAGGTGGTTCTGGGCTGCGCATTGCTGTCCCGGGCGCTGCCGGCGCGCGGGGAGCACGCGCTGGTGTTCCACGGCGGCGAAGCCCTTCTGGATGGTGCCGGCTTGCGTTACAGCTATTTTCCCCGCTCCACCCGGCCGACCACGGTCGTGACGCTTCTCACCCAGCTCGAAGGCATTCAAGATAGTTCCAGCGGCGAAGACATGGCGCGTGTCACCGTGCGTGACGCGGCCGGCCGGGAGCTGGGGATGAGCCTCGCCTCCGGCTACGATGTGGATCACGTCAACGCCGCGCAGGGACCGCACGGCGAGCCGCTCCACCGCCGCTTGATGCAGCTCGAGATCGGGCGCTACATCCCCGGTGGAATGGCGACGCCCACCCTGGACTACGGCATCGCTTGCCAAAAGACTTACCATCTGCCCGCGCCCGCTCAGATCACCGAGGTCCGGATCCGGAAGCTGCTCCCCCACGGGCGCCTGCGGATCCTGGGCGTCTGGTTGTATCACTGATGAGACTGTTCTTGCTGCTCTTGAAGCTGAAGCTCAGCCTCGTGCTGCGCCACATGGCGCGCAAGGGCCCCGCGGCGACGTTGCTCTTCTACCTCGTCTATTGCCCCTTCATGACGTGGGGTGTCTTCACTTTTTGCCGGGATGGAGTTAGCTACCTGCGCGAGAGTTTGCCCAACTGGATGATTCCCATCTATGCCGTCGTGGGCTACGGCCTCTGGGTCCTTCTCGCCATCATGTGGGAACTCCAGCAAGCGTTCGTGCTGGACGTCGCCCAGCGGTCCACGGAAAACGACTATCTGGCTTCTCTTCCGGTTCCCCTGTCCACCATCGTGCTCGTCAAATCCCTCGAACGGATGATGTCCGACGTCTCGTTGCCCCTGGGACTGGGCGCGGCGCTCGGCTTCACCGCCGCCGTCACCACGCACCCCGGGGCCTATGCAGCGGCCACGCTCGTGACGATCGAGAGCACCTGGGTCCTGGGTGTCTTCTTGTTTCTCTTGCACATGATGCTGGCGCGCCGCTACACGGTGGGCCAGATCCGGCAGGTGACCTTTCTCGCCCAGCCACTGGCGCTTTTGCCGTTCGGTGGTCTGTTGGCCGTCCACACCATGGTGAGCGATCAGGAGCTTCCCGGGCTGCTGATGAGCATTCGCCCGTACCTCACCTGGCTGCCCCCGTACCGGTTTGCCACCGGTCTCTTGCAGTGGGAGCACGGCGGAGCCGCCACCTGCCTGGGACCGCTGGGAATGCTGGCGGCGGCCGGCGCCGTGATGGTGGCTTTGATCGGCCAGCTGGAGCGCTTTGGCTGGGAGCTGTCGCCGGTGGTTCGGTCGGAGGAGGGCGCGGTTTCCAACGGCGTGGAAGCCGAACCGCTGAAATGGCCCGGGGCCCGGCTCTTTCGCAGCTTCTACTGGAAGGATGCGCTGTTACTGATCCGGGACCGCAACCTGCTGGGGAACGCGTTGCTCTTGCCGGCCATCGTTTCGCTGTGCCTGGTGTTCGGCCTGTCCAATGAGCTGCGCCAGTCGCCGTCCATGGTGTCGTCCGTCTGCTTGTGGTTTGCTCTCTATTTCAATGCACTTGGTGCAATGAATGCCGCCGGCATGGAAGGCCGGGGCATCTGGCTCGCGCGCAGTTTGCCCGTCACGCCGGCCGGGTTTCTGGCGCGCAAGGCCGCCTTCTGGACGTTATTGACCAATCTCGTGTTCTTGCCCCTGGTGGCGGTGACCTGCCACGGGGTGGGGCACGATATTCTGGTGCGCTCACTCGTGCAGCTCGCCATTCTGGCGCCGATGGTGGCGACACTGGGGGTCAGCCTCTCGGCGGTGTTTGCCAACTACGAGGCCCAGGTTCTACAACAGGGTTCGTCGCTTGCGGGGAAGGCGCTGTACTTTCTCCTCGCCAGCGCCTTGGTTCCCCTGACGGGCGGGGAGAACATCCGGGGGCTGGTCCTGGCGCTGCTGCTGATCGCCGCCGTCTTCGCCATGGGAGCCCGGGCCATCCAGACCCACGGCGATCCGGACAGCTTCGAACCCGGGCGTGTGCACGCCATGGACGGCGTGGCGCTGGCCGTGGCGCTCGCGGTGGTGCAGCCGGCAGCCGCGGAGCTGTTGATGGGGGCCGTCGCTCCGGCCCTGGTGTCTCTTGCCCAGATGGGCGCCTTTTTGCTGACCTCCGGCCTCGCGCTCGCCGTGGCGCTCCGCTACCTGTACAACCGCCGCGCCAGGCTTCTGGATCATGCGAGCCGCGGAACCTTCCTGACCGCGGTGATCGGCGCCCTCGCGGCCGCGGGCTTGCTCGTCATCCTGAAATCTGTGCAACTGGAGTGGTTCCGGCGAGGGGCGACAATCATCCAGTTCACCATCTTGAGCGCCCTGGAGAGCCGCGGACTCGATCTCGCGCTGAATCTTTGCTGTATGGTGCTCATTCCGTTAACGGAAGAAATCGTATTGCGGGCGATCGTTCAGCGCGGCATGGCCCAGGCCGGGCTGGGGCAACCCGTGCGCATCGCGCTCTGTGGGCTCCTGCTGGCCAGCCTCTACCCACCCCATCTCGGCGGCTACATGCTGCTCCTGGGCCTGGGCCTGGCGGCCCTCTATGAAGCCACCGGGGCGGTCGTCGCCACGGCACTGGTGCGCGTTCTCTACCCCGTGGTGCTGCTCGCGGCCGTTGGGCTCGGGCGCTGACCGCGGCGTTTCCAGAAGCGCCACGCCACCACCGGCCAGGAGAGAAACCCGACGCCGGCCAGGGTGAACAGGATCCAGCTTTCGAGCGTGGAATACCGTTCTCCCTCCAGCTTGGAGACTTCTGGCTCCTTGGGAAGATAGACGACCGTCACGATTCCGCTTTTCGCCAGGGCGCGCACGCGGTTGGGATCCCCCACGAGAGCTTCTGCGGTGTGCTTCTTTCCGCCAAAGTCCAGGAACTCGTAGGAGACCCTGTCCCCCGCGATCGCCGTGACGGGTCCCTGGACGCGAAAGCCCGACTGCTGGAGCCGGGCTTCCATCAGCGGGTTTCCATGCGCTTGCACCAGCGCTCCGGCAGCGCCCCACCAGGCGGCGCTCCACAGAACGCCGGAGAAGAGCGCGATCCTTATGCGGTCTCTCACGACACCTACTTGCGTGGCCAGAGATTCTTGTTGGCGGCCACGGCGGACAGGCCCTTCGAGAGTTCCGTCGCCATCGGCGTGTCGACGGCAGCGAGGGTGGCCATCGCGCGGTTCAACACCCCGACGTCGCGCGTCCGGAGCGCCTGAAAGGTCACGACCTCGGCGTAAACCGGCGCGCCCTCCGGTGTCGCGGCCACTTCTTCCAGGCGCGACATGGCCTCGTGCACCCGTCCGGAGAAGAAGTCGAGCAGCGCCAGGTTCAGCGTGGCGTCCACATCCCCGGGGGACGTGGCGAGCACCTGCTCCCACGACTTGCGGCTCACGTCGAAATATCGAAGCGGCGCGACGCGCACCGCCCCCTTGAGTTTACCCCGTACGGGCTTGCCATGGGCACCCCAGTGACGGGCCGCCGTGCCGGAGTCGCCCGCGCGCCAGGCGACGTGGCCCAGCAAGAGCGACGCGAGCTCCGTGTCGCGGTACGCCGTGGCGCGCTTCAACATCGGCCGCGCCTGCTCGCCCTGCCCGCTGATGACCTGCGCCAGACAGAGCGACAGCGTCGCCTCTTCGCTTCTGGGATCCACGTTCAACGCGGCCCGGAAGGCGGCCACCGCGTCGGACACATGCCCTGCGGCCACCATGGATACCCCCGCGTCCACCTGCTGGAGCGCCAAGGCCTTGAGCTGCTTGCCCTGAGCTTCCTCCACGTCGGGGATGATGAGGGCCGCGGCCGGCGGCGCAATCGCCGGACTCGGCGGCGCGCGCGGCAGCTGCTCGTTGCCGCCGATTTGCGAACGAATGCGTTCTTGCGATTCGCGTTCCTTCAGCTCGGCGGCTTCACGCTGGGCGTCCACCATCTGGCGAAATTTCGCCGCTTCGACCTTCTCGACCTTGCGCCGCCGGCTCTCGTCGATCTGCCGCCACCGCCGGTTGAACACCAGCGTGTTGTTCATGTCGATCTTGGCGACACGCTTGGTCTGTTCGTGCACGATGTCCTTCGTTTCCGGCTTGATGCGCCACCAGCCGTCGAGCTCCTTGGCCGGCAGCTGGCGAATCTCTTTCGTCACGACCTGCTCGATCTGCGAGATGGGCGGGTTGGACACGCGCGTCCAGAGCGCGTCCAGGGCTTCCATCGCGGGGTAATTCCCGGCGGCGAGCGCCTTCTTCGCTTCCTGGAACGAGAGGGGCCGGCGGTCTTTCACGTACTGGCGGACCAACACCTCACCCAGTAGCACCTGTCCGGCCGGCGCCTTCATTTTCGCTAGCAAATCGCGCGCTTCCAGCAAACGGCCCTGGTGCAAACGCACCAGCGCGAGCGGCTCGATGACCGATTCGTCGTCCGGGTTCAGATCCAGAACCTGGTTCCAGCGCTGGGCGATCGCCTCGAGTGTGTCGGAGAAACTCAGACCATCTGGTAGACCTTGGATCCGCTCCATCACATCCATGAATTCGCCCAGCTTGCCCTCGGTGAAGAGCAAGTGGGCGAGCGAATGATACGCCCGTGCCTCATGGCTATTGAGATCCACCATTCCGGTCAACACGGACTTCGCCTCGGCGAGATCCGCCGGCTTGCCGGTCTGCATCAACAAGAACGCATAGACGAAGGAGACCTCCGCGGCCGTCGGAAACTCCCGGTGCGCATTCAAGATGATCTCACGCGCGGGCGTGACCTCGCCTTTCACGATCATATCCCGCGCGGTGGCCAGGCGGGCGTTGGCCGCATTGGCTCGGGCCACCTCTTCCTTGGTCAACGCCTTGCGCGGATCGGTGATCAACTTGACGCCGGGGGTCGCCTGCGAAACGGTTCCTCCCTTGAGGAGGATCAGATTGTCTTGGACCAACTGGCTGAGGTTGGGATCGTCTTTGACGCGCTCGATGGAGCGCGAGAGCTGGTCGATTGCATCGCTGACCTTGCCCAGACGCGCGAGCGTCAGGCCCAAGAACACGTTGGCGGGACCGTGACGCGGATTCAAGACCACGGTGTCGGAGAACTTGGTCAGAGCGAACGGATAGAGCGCCTGGTTGTAGTACACCATCGCGAGGCGAAAGTGGGCCCGCGGGTCCTTCGGTGCCTTCTGGATGGCGGTCTCCAGAATCTGCGCGCCCTGGCGCGTATCGCCCGAAAGCGCAACCAGCCAGCCCAAATTGGCCATGATCCCGGCGTCATCGTTCTTGATACGGATGGCCTGATGCGCCAGGTCCAGGGCGTTGGGCAGGTCCTTCTGATAGTCGTAGAGCGCCACCGCTTTCTGGGAGATGGTCCAGGGGTCGTCGGCGTTGATCTTGAGCGCTTGATCGTAGGCCGCCAGCGCCTCTTTGAAAAAGCCCATCTCCTGGTTGGCAAAGCCCAGGTTCCGGTAGATCTCGAGGTTGTCTTTGTGGAACGCAGAGAGGCGACGGAAGTACTCCCGCGCCTTCGGATATTCGCCCCGCTGCAACATCTCCACGCCCTCCGCGACGTCACGCCGGAGAATCTGGAGCTGCTTGGGATCGAGCTTCTGTTCGAAATGTTCCTTCAGTTGATCGTCGCGCGTACGGGCCTGCTGCACGCGGAGCGCCTGGGTTTCGAAGATCTCGTCGATGCGCTTCTTGGCTTCCGCGCGGAGCTTCAGCCCCTCGGGGGCCACGGCCAGCGCCGTGCGAAACTGCACGATGGCGTCGTCGAGACGATCGTCTTCTTTCAAGATCAAGCCGTAATAATAGTGAGCCGGTGCTGACTTTTCGGCAATATTTGCAGCCTGGAGGAGTAGGCTCGCGGCCACCCGCTTTTCGTTCTGGAAGTGCCACTCGAAGAGCGCCTGACGCACGCGGACGGCCGCCTGAAGATTGCGAATCAGCTCGCGAAAGGTGAGCGGGACGCCCAGATCCACGATGCCCGAATCCAGAGATCGGTCCAGCTGGGCGAGTAACGCCTGTTCGAGACCCTCGAGGCCGGAGCCCGCGGAGTCGAGCACGGAGCGCGCGCCGGCGGAGATCAGCAACCGCTGCATCAAGATGGCGTGGTTCAACGAGAGAACGATGGAACCGCCCGCGAGCAGGCGAGCCTGCTCGAAGTAATACAGCGCTTCTTTATTGTTGCGGCGGAAGGCTTTCAAGATGCCCAGGGCATTGAGCCCTTCCACCATGTGGCGACGCCCCTCGAGCACGATCGTGAAGAGGGCGTCGCCGCCGCCCTTCGAGGTGCGGTACCGCTCGAGCGCATCGGCCAGGTGCCGCTTGGACTCTCTCAAGAAACGGGCAAGCACCGCTTCCGCGCTCTTGAAGTCCTGGCGCCGATACTGGGTCCGGAAGATGCCGAACAGCGAGGCAAAGGCGGTCTTGTCGTCGAGCATTCCCGCCTTGCGCACCACTTCGTCGTAACGCGTCTGGGCCAGCGCCAGCTGGTCGTGCCGTTCGTAGATGTTGGCGACGAGGAGAAGCCCGGGGATGTTGTTGACCTGAGAGGCGAGAAAGTCCTCGATAATATGAACGGCGTCCTGCCACTTCCCTTCTTTGAGCAGGAACCGGACCGTGTCGCGCCGCTCCCGGTCGAGCGCCGAGAGCAACGGCGCCAGCGGAGGAATGGTGAAGAGTTCATCCGGAGAGTAGGCGACGTCGTCTTCCGGGAGCAGGGCCAGCGGGATCGGAAAGTTCGAGCCCACGAGCGCTTGCGCGAACAGGTCGGGCCGCTTGGCCATCGCGAGCTGGTAGCCGGCAAGCCAGGTGCTGGACGCCACGGGTGCCAATTCCAGCACGACCTGGAGGTGTTCCGCCGCGGCGCTTCCGTTGCCTTGATCGAAGAGGGCGCGCGCTTGGGTGAGATGCGCTTCCGGATCCAACAGGGTGGCCGCGGACGGCTCCGCTGCGTGTGCGCAAGACATGGCACAGCCCAGCAGATACAGCCAGAGGAGCAAGCGAGCTGCAATGGCCATGGTGGCGTGCGCTGACGTCTGCTCTGCCGCGGTGCAGCAGAAAGCGACAAAAGACCGGCGCCTGAAGTTTCTTTCGGCAGAAAAGGTACACAAGATGAGGAGTTCGCGAACGGAATTTGCGAAAAGCGGCGGCGGTTTTGCAGAGCGACCACTCGAAACAGGCTCCAGAAGCGGAGTTGAACCCGCTTCTTGACACGTGTTTCGTTGCGAGCGCGAAAGAAATCGTGATAAGCTCCGGGTGAAGGTCAAAGGAGCAGCACTTGAAAAGCCGCACTCCATCAGCCATCGCACTGCTGTCACTGTTCTTAGGCCTCGGAATCGCCCGTGCGAGTGAACCGCAAGCCCCACCTGTCGCGATCATCTCCGGTGCAAACCCGGCCACATTGCAAGACTTTGGCCTGACAGCCAAGATTGCAGCTCCCATCGAAGCCACCTCCACGCCGCGGGTTGCGTCGACCAAACCGCTGGTGGAGCGCGCCCGCTTTTTACGCGAGCGTCTGCTGGACCAGCCGGCGGAACGAGCGAGGGTGGCGCCGGAGTACGAGGCGGTGTTGCGCAGCCTGGGGGCGATGATTCCGGGCGCGAAGAAGCCGGCGACCGGCTTCGACGTCGAACAGGTGGCGGAGTCTGAAATCAACTGGGTGCGCTGCCTTTTACTGAAGGGCTACCTGTTGCTGTCTCTGTTGGACAAGCCGCACGAGGCGGAGCACGTCCGCAACGCTCAGAGCTGGTTGGACCAGCTGACCCTCGACGATGCCGAGAGCGAGAACTTCCGGACGATCGCCGGTGTGCGCGTGGTGACGCGCGGGGATCCGACGCGGCGCGAGATCGCCCTCACCATGGACGGCGGTCCCTCGGAGACGACGGGGGCGCTGCTCGATTACCTGAAGCAAGAGGATGTGAAAGTCACCTTCTTCTTGCTCGGCTGCTTCGCAAAAGACACGGCCGCCATCTGCCGCCGGATTCCGCAAGAAGGCCATGTGGTGGCCAATCACACCATGACCCACGCGAAGTGGAAGGGGCTGGCGAGGATCCCCGAGGTCCAGCAACACCAGGAGATCGCCGAGGGTATGAAGGTGATCGGCCAGGCAACGGGCGTGACGCACATGGAGTTGTTCCGGCCGCCCTACGGAAGCGGTGCAGAGATGCCGCGCTGCTGCCAGATCATCGCGCGGTACCACTCGTACTCGATCATGTGGACGATCGACACCCTGGATAGCATGGGCGCCGGGCTGCCGCGTCAAATCAACCGGGTGCTGGACTCCAAGAAATTGAACGGGTCGATCATCCTCTCGCACGATCACTCCAAGACGATCTTGCAGCTGGTGAAAACGATCGTGCCGGTGTTGAAGCAGCGCGGCTACCGCTTCGTCACCGTGCCGGAACTGCTCGCCCACGCGGAGGAACGCGTCAACGGGGAGAAACTGGGAGAGCTGTGCGTGGAGGTGCGCGACGGGCAGCCGGCCGCCGCCTACCAGCGCGCGATGGAGATGGCCAAGGCGAAGGACCCCCTCGGGCTGGAAGCCCTGGATCTGGCCTACATGATTGCGCGGCTCTATCCCACCGTGGGTGGCGCGGAGAGCAATATCAAGAGCCAGTTCGCGCGGCTCTTCGGGCCGGACCGCGTCCCCTGGGAACACCCGGCGCCACTCGCTCCGGCGCACCCTTGAGAGTTGCGCTTTTCGGGCCGGGATGAGACCATGGCGCCGCCATGTCTATAGAGTACATGTTGGATCTCGACTGCCGGCCCCGGCGGTTGCTGGGCCTGGGTGGCCTGCTCGACGCCTCCAAGCTCAGGCGGTGCGCGGCCGATACGGCGTTGCGCCGGGCGCGGGGCGAAGAGATTCCCAATGAGTTCCGGCTGGTGCGCTTCACCGCGCAGCAGACCCTCGCGGAAGAGAAGCTGTCGCCCGAAGAGCTGGTGGAGCGGGCGAAGACCTACGACACCTACCGGCCGGACTGCAAGGGCTGTCCGGCGAACATCGTGGAGAAGATCAGCGGCGAAGAGCATATCTTCGGCTGTCACGGCACGATCGATTATCCCATTCCTCACGAGCTCGAGTTCCTTTTGTACGTGACGGTGCGCCTGATCACCCAGCGTCTGCTCGATCATCCGGCGGCGGGCTTGTTGTATTTCATTCTCGAAACCGGGGTGTCGGGTGAGACGGTGAAGGCCCTCCGGGAGAACGCGGATCCCCAGACGCCACGGTTCACGTTGCGCGACGAGTGCCTGACCCACGGCTTCGTCTTGCCCTCCGGCGAGGAGACCTCCATCGACACGGATCAGATGCTCGAGACCCTCTTCTTCGGCGGGCGCATCGATGCGCAGGTGGCCCGGAACCTCTTCGCCCCCTTCTTCCAGATCATGGAGAGCGTCGTGGGCGTGGTGGCCAACCAGCAGGTGGAGGGCGCGGACCGGCTCCACTCCGTGGGCGTGATGGAGCTCCGCGCCTTCGCCAAGGCGGTCATCAGCGCCGGCGAACTCCGCTGCAACGTGGTCATCGACCGCTAAAAGCCCGAGGGCTCGGCACCCGGGCGGTTCGACTGGTATACTTTTCGCAGGTGAGTTTCATGGACCAACAATCACGGCGTTCTCTGGGCATTCTGGCGGGGCTGGGCCTGCTGTACCTGGCGCTCCACCACATCAATGCGGGTGGGGGCCTCTCCGCCACGTACCATCGCACGCTGCACATGCTGCTCTACGTCGTGCCGGCGTTCTTGATCGGCATCGTGCTACACGAGTGGGCACACGCCTATGTGGCCTACCGGCTGGGGGATCCGACAGGAGCCCAGCTGGGGCGATTGACCCTGGATCCCCGGGCACATCTGAGTCCCCTGGGAACCTTCATGATCTTCCTGGTGGGGTTCGGGTGGGCCAACCCGGTTCCGATCAACCCGACAAACTTCCGGAAGCCGCGGCGGGACATGGCGCTGGCAGCGGCAGCCGGCCCCGCCATGAACTTTCTGATCTGCGCCGTGGCGATCCTGCTGATCCGGTTGCTGGTCCCGTCCATGGACCGGGATGCGCTCCTGGGTATGAGCCGCGGGGGATCGCTGTTCCTGTTCTTGCTGGGCCTGGCCCAGATGAATGCCCTGCTGGGCGTCTTCAATCTGATCCCGGTTGCGCCGCTGGATGGTCACCACTTCCTGAGGCTTTTCTTGAGCGACCGGGCTTATCTGACCTACAAGCGCAATGAAGGAACCATCTCCGTCGTCGCCCTGCTGCTGTTGATGGGTGGGTACCTGGAACCGTTGTTTACGGCCGTGCAGACGGGCGTGGCCGGTATGATCTTCACTCAGTACTGGGGAGTTTAACCAACCGGCGGGAGTGAATGAACCTGGCGGAAAATGCCCTTGAACTCCTGGAAGCGTTCCTCATGCTGCCCTGGTTCGTGCACCTGGGCGTGGTGGCGGTCTTCGCCGGCCTGATGGGCAGCTTCATCAATGTTTGCATCTGGCGCATCCCCCGGGGCGAGTCCATCGTGTGGCCGCGGAGCCGGTGCACCTCCTGTGGGCACATTCTCGATGCGATCGACCTCTTGCCGATCGTGACCTATCTGGCCACGCTGGGACACTGCCGCCACTGCAAGGCCAAGGTCAGTCTCCGCTATGTGATCGTGGAGTTCATCAATGTGGGGCTCTGGACCACGAGCTACTTGCTCCTGGGAATGACGCGCGCGTTCTTGATCGTCGGGGCCACGCTCTCGGCGCTGCTGGCGTTGACCGGGATCACGTTGATGACGCGGCACATCCGCTCCACGTCGCGCTCCGGCTTCACGTTCATCTCGGTCATCATGGCGATGCTGATCCTGGGCGTTTCCGTGGGTCCCTTCCTGAGCATTGCCCGGACGGGGTTCCTGGGATCCACCAAGAACCAGGAATACATCAAGGCCTACGCGCTGTGCGTGGAGAAAATCGAAGAGCTACGCGGTATTCCGGCTCGCAACCTCATCTCCGACCGCAAGATCTATATCGAGACGGAGCGCTCCACGGACAACATCTTCGGGGATGAGTTCTTCGGGGATTATTCGCGCATGCGTGAAGACAAGAAATACTTCGTGGAGAAGTTCTCCGATGTCTTCACCGAGCAGAACAAATATCCCGACAACGTGATGGATCGGTTCAAGCGTAACTTCAAGAAATACTACGGTTTCGACTACCAGCTCTATCCGTCCGGTTACGAGGTCTTTCGCCGCATCACCGAAGTCACGGAGGTCGAGGACAAAGACCATCCCCAGTACACCACGCGTCGCGTCACGGTCACGGTCGAAGTCAATTCCAAGGCGACCAAGGGCCGCAAGTTCCAGATGCAGGCCCTCCTGTCCGACCACTGAGGACCCATGAACAGGAAAGCATTTACCCTCATCGAGGTCCTGATGGCGTTCGGTACGGGCGCCATGTTGATCGCCATCATCTACTTCTTTCACTTTGGACTCATGAAGACCTCCACCATGGCGGTCGACCGTATCGATATGACGCGCACGGCCGAGCTGGTGATCGACACCATCGCTCAAGATCTGCAGATGGTGTACGAGCTGACCGAACTCAAAGGGAACAATCTGGTGATGAAGTGCCTTCCGCCGGAGCCGGTTCTTTCGGGCCAGAGCTTCGCGCCGCGCGATCTTCAGTTCAATCGGGTCGAGTACGTACTGGCCAAGGGGAAGAACAACAAGACCGTTCAGCTCATTCGAAAACGGTCCATCGAAGATGAAGGGCATGTCTTGGCCGAGGCGACCGAGATCGACAAAGACCTCTTTCAGGGCTATGTGCTGGATTTACCGCAAGACAAGAAAGATCAGTTCCCCAAGTACCATCTCTATGACTCGGTCAGCAATCCCACGGCTGAACTCAAGCGCGTCTCCCTCGTGCGCATCAACTTGTTGATCAAGGAACAGCGCTCCGCCATCCACATGGTCACCAAGACCTTCCTCCCGGTCGCCTACAACAACACCGTCCAGGCCGACTGGAACATCCAGACCCCCAAAGCCGAGGACTGACCCGGCGCTGAGCTATTCGCGGTTGCCGATGCGGGATTGGCAGAGGGTGGTTGCGGCGAGGATGGGCTGGACCACTTTGTAGTCAAAAGGTAGCTCCGGGTCCTGGGGCTGCCCGATGATCAGCATCAAGCGCGAGTTCTCCACGCCGGTGATGGGGATGAAGGCGTAGAGGTCGAAGAGGGACTGGGTCAGCTGCTGGAGCTCGGCGAACAGCGCCGGATCCTTGTGCATTTCGCCGGCGGTGATGAATTCGCGATTGGCGCGCGCCTTCTTGAGGATCTGGCTTTCCAGGAAGAACTGGAACGCGCCCGCCACTTCCGGTGAGTCCGCGCTGACACCCCAGGTGCCCAGGATCTTGTGGTCGTTGCGCTCACCACTGGCCAGTTCCAAGAACATGCCGCAGCGCACCTTGAACCACCTGGAGAACAATCGCTCGACGAACTTGGCGATATCGGACTTGCGGCGGACCGCCAGCAGTTCGTTGTAGACGACCTTCTGCATGTTCAAGGTCAGGCGGCGGAGTTCCAGGCCGCGGTCCTCTTCGCGCTTCGGCTTGGCGGCGGCGCCTTCCTTGTCGCTCTCCTTCAGCTTCTCCTCGATCTCGAGGCACTCGGTCTGAGTCTTGTTGAAGAGATTGAGCTCCACATCCCGCGCATTCACTGCATTTTCAACTCGGATGGCTGCGAGCAGATCGAAGAAGATCAACACCACGAGGTCCGCGATGAGAACCGGGGCGATCTTCTGGTAGAACACCTCTTGGTTGACGCCGAAATAACAGATCGCTTCGGACGCGCACGCGAGGACGAGGCCCAGGAAGATGGCAGAGAAGCTCAGCTTCTTGTTCACCAGACAGAGGCTGACCAACACGATCCACATGGAAACGAGCTTGAATCCAAGTTCGCGGACATCCAGCACGGTTGCCAGAATGACGTTCAGCAAGATCGTGATCCCCAGAACTCCCAAGCACATGTCCACGACCGACTGTGGAGACTCGAGCAAATACTTGGATATTTTCATGGAGTTCAGGCACTCCCCGAAGCGATCCGCAACTGTTCGATGGAACCGGCGACCATGGTGTTCACCACGGAGATGATCTCCGGATCGTCATCTGAGAGATCCCCGGACTTCGGAACTCCCAGGTTGAACACCGCGATGACCTGACCATCCAGAACGATGGGAAATGCGTAGCGGCTGGTCACACCTTGCACAAACGTGGCCGGTGGTTTCGAGGAGACCGGCGCCTTGGTCCTTAGAACCTGCGCGATGATCTGCCCGGTCACCGGGATCTTGGTCTGCTCCAGCGACTTGGCGTTCGGATGCGCCACGCGGTTGAGCGTCGCTTCCTTGGCCCCCGGGGTGATGAGCGCCATCACGCACTCCTCGCAGGCCAGGATCTTCATCACATTGTTGAAGGTCACCTTCAAGATCTCGCCGGAGGACCCGGCCTGGAGCAGATCGCGTGCGAATGAATTCAACAGGGTGCTCCGGGACGACAGGCGGACTTGCTCTTTGCGATCCGTGGCGGCACGCTGGACGACATCCTGCTGTTGCCGGCGGTTCACCTCATCGTGCAGTTTCGACAAGCGTTCCTGCATTTGCTTGTTCTTCTGCACGAGTTCCGCGGCCTCGTTCTCGCACGCGAACGGGATCAAGTTGGGCAGAAAAATGAGGCCCAGATAGTAAATGGTCACCAGGGTGAGGCACACGCAGATCTGGAGCGCGGACATATCCGAGAGCCGGATCCAGACCAGAGCAATGAGGGTCAAATTGCTCGCGGCCAGGTAGAGAGCCTGGCGGATGCTGATGGTGACGGCGAAGTAGAAGACCGCGCCGCTGCCCAAGACGAAGCCCACGGACCGGAACGGAACCATGCGGTCGCGCGTGAGCGGAATCTGGGCAAAGAGGTAAGTGACCGCCGTCAGGATGACGGCGGCGATCACCGTGTAGATGAGTTCAGCGGTGAACTCCTTTTCCCACATCTCACGCCAAAATGGCTTCATTTCGAAAGATCGAACCCTTCGCCAGTCTCGAAAGACGGCACCATCCCGATGAGTTTCTGCAGGCTCATGTGTTCTGAACAGCTGAGGATGCCTTCACCGTTTCCCGGGGTGATCGTGTAGTACTCGTTTGCGGACGGCCGGACCGTCTTCGCGGACAATCTCCCCGCACGCACCAGCTGCGGCACGGACGCGTCGACCGGGAGATGGAGCAGCTTCTCATCCGTCTCGAACAGCTTCAGAATTTGCTGCTGGCGCTCCAGACAGGCGGTCATCGACGGCGCCATGTAGAGCAGGGTGTACTGCACGACCACGGTCAACAAATCGCTCTCCCACTCTTCCAGCGGCGGCGAGATCTCCAGGCGGACCGCGGGCAAGATGCCCGGGTGAGCGGTGCACTGCAGCGTGCCACGTTCGTCGACGTGGAAGATGCCCTGGGCGGGGCAGCTCCGCATGGTCGTCTCGTGGTGAATGCCGGCTCGCTGGAGAATCTCCTTGATCGCGTCTCGCAGCTCGCGGCGGTATCCCATCAGTGTCGACTGCGCCTTTGCCTTTTCGCGCCGCTCATAGTCGAGCAGACCGACGAGATCCTTCATCTGCTTGCGGAGCTTCTCGTCCAGGACCGAAAGGTTCTTTTGCTCGCGCAACGATTCCACGATCCGGATCAGCAGCTTGCGGAGGGCAGAGAGGTTCTCGTAGCACACGCGGGATTTCAGCTCCGGCTTGCTGCGGATCACGAAGTCGGCGTAGCGAATGGGATTGAGGGGGCGTTCCGTACCGTCGAGTTGTCGCTCCACGGGGGCCAAGTTCGCCTGGACCCACTCAGCTTGATCGCGCATCTGGTAGATTTCATACAAGCTCGTGGATTCGTCGAGGGTTCGGTCGAACTCGGCCGGTCGGGGAACCAGAGCTCTCCGGATCAAGTCGAGGGCCAATTGCTCATTCTTGTCCACATAGGAGCAATAGCCCGCCTCGTAGGCAAAGCGCACGTTGTTGGGGTAGAGCTTGGAGAGCTCCTGGAGGATCTGTCCAGCGGCGTCATAGTTTCCCGAATCAAACAGGAGTTGGCCCAGAAGTGCCTGCGCATAGAGATTCTGCCGCTCGCGGCCGTGGTCAGAATCGAGATAGCTCTGAAGAACCGAGATGGCTTCCTTGATCCGGGACTGGGTCGAGACCATGATGCGGGCTCGCTCCAACTCGTGGAAGTGGTCATCATACAGCCGGTGGGCCGCCCAGGGTTTCTTGCGGTTGCCGTGGAGCGAACACGTGATCCTGCCCGTGACACGGCGGTCGAGATAGAGCTTCCCGCGTGGATCCGGACAGGCAGGGACGTAGTCGAGCTTCTTGTCGGCGTGAAGGGCTTGCAGATCCAGATCTGGCAAAGTCAACGAGGTGCCGGTGAATTTGTCATAGGCGGCCTGGACGGTATCGAGAATGCCCATGCAGTCACGATAGAGTGCTTCGTCCAGAAAGACGGCCTGAAAGAACTTCTCGTCCGGTGGTTTTTCTCCCGGCCCGATGCTGGGCGTGTCGGTCGGGTTGGTCTGCGCCACCACGGGTGGGCCTTCGGCCTGACTCTCTTCCTGGAGAATGGCGTCGATGGAGCGGCGGATGCCGTTCTCCACCGATGCGCCGGCCTCGATGGCGTGCATGAGCTTCGCCGGGCCGCGGCGCGTCAAGACGCGCTGCACCTCGGTGGGTGTCGCATTGTGGATGCGCCGCCAGACTCCGGAAATCTGACGCTCGTACATATATCGAGCATTCAGTAGCTTTTCAAACATCGCGGTCCGCGCGGGTTCCGCGACCAGCTTGTTGATCTCCGAGAGCAGAGCCATCACCTGGAAATCGTCGAACTGCCCTTTCGTGATGCGGTCCACGTAGTACTTGCGGCGCGCTTCGACGAAGTCTGTCATTCCATCCAGTAGATAGGCGAAATTCATCCGACCATCGTCGACCTCGGCGTTCGGACTCGGCTCCACCGCCACCGGCGAGGCCGCAGTGGATGCGGACGGTTTGGGCGAGGGCGTGGTGGTGCCCGTGTTGGTTCCGGTCCAGTTGGACTCGACGACGAGCGGAATCTCGTAGGTGTAGACGGAGCCGCCGGAGCCGGTGAGCGAGACGATGGCCACCGAGCCTGCGAGGGTGGTCTCGATGGCTTGTTGAATCTCCACGCGGAGGTGCTCTGTATCCTTCGTGCGCTCCTCCAGGCTGGTCTGCAGCGCCAGCTTCCCGTTTTGCGGCACCACCACCCGCACGTCGCGCACGCGGTCCATGTTCACGCCGAAGAGTTCGAGGTGATCGACGGAAATGGACTGGCTCGCCGAAGTATCCTTGCGGATCCATTCCGGGCGGGGGTGGATGTGCAAACTGTCCGCGTAGGGGAGTTTCTCGAAGAGCTCCGTCGTTGGGCCAAGGTCGTCTGCCTGGTCTGGATCCAACAAATCATCGACCGGTTTGAGAAGCCCTTCGGCGGATTGCTCGAGCCGCTGGCGCACCATCGACCAGCTGCGGAACACGCCTTGCCGGACGGTCATCACCGTGGCGTCGAGCAGCATGTAGGTCCCGATCACCAGCCCTGACACCATCGCGGCGGTGACGATGCCGCGTTGCAGCTCACCGAGCAGGGCGTGGTGTGCGTTCTGCATCGGTTAGGTGCTCGACCCCTTGTCGCCGGCCGTGCGGGCCTTCTTGGCGGCCTGGGCGAGCCGGTCGATGGTTCCGGGTGGCTGGGCGGCCGAGAGGTTCCCGAAGGCCGAGCCAGCGCGGGGGCGCGCCGGGGCGGGGTTCTCCACCGGCGGCGGTTCCGGTGGAGGCGGTGCGGGTCGTGGGTTCGCGGGTGTTGGCACCTTGCCGGAGACGTTCGTGGTGCGCACGTCCGTCTCCAGGGGGCCGGTCTGCGGGCCGCTGAGCACGGTCTGTCGCGATTGTGCAGGGTTGCTGCTCGCCAGGACCTGGCGCGCGAGATCCCGGCTCGCCATCATCTTCGGGGCTTCGACGACGAGCGGCCCGGCGATCGTCGCGTCGATCTCCATCATGTCTTTCCGGATGCTCAGCACATCGAAGATTTCCAGCGCGTCTTGCTTGCCTTGCACCTTGATGGGTTTGCGCCACTCCCCTTCCACCATGTCCATGATCTCCGCGTAGGTGGAGCGGGTCACGTGAATCTTGCCCGGGCCGGTCTCGCCTTCCAGGCGGGCGGCGGTGTTCACCGCATCGCCGATAGCGGTGTAGCTCTTGTGGGTTTCGGATCCCAGCCAGCCCACCATCGCCTCGCCGGTGTTGATGGCGATGCCCATCTCCACGGGGCGGCCGAGGCGGGGGGCCCAGCGGGCGCGCACCTCGGCGAAGGCCTCGCGCATTGCCCAGGCGCAGGCGATCGCGCGGCGGGCGCCGTTTTGTTGCGGAAGAGGGGCGCCCCAGAGGGCCATGATCTCGTCGCCGATGTACTTGTCCAGGGTTCCCATATATTGCATGATGAGCGGCGTCAGCACACCGAAGAAGTCGGCGAGCAATTGCACCACCACCTGCGGGGGAACCGACTCGGAGATGGCGGTGAAGCCGCGCAAGTCCACGAACATCACGGAGATCTTCTGGCGGCGGGGTTCCTGCAGCGAGGGGCTCTTCAGGATCTCGTCCATCACCGAGGGCGCCACGATCTGCCCCAGGCGGCGCTTCAGCTCGCGGCTCTCTCCGCGTTCCTTCTCCAGAACCTCCCAGTGGGAGATGGCCATGGCCGAGAGGTCGGCGACCGTGCGGAGGGTCTGTCGTTCCTCATCGCCCAGGCGGCTCAGCCGGGACTCGCTCACATTGACGAGTCCCTTCACGTGGATATTCTTCGAATCGCGGCTATCTACTAAAGGAAAGCAAAACTGTACTTTCAGTGGGTGTTTCTCCGCGAGGCCGGTCAGCAGCCGGTCCGTCTCCACCTCTTCGCGGAACACGGGTTTGCGAAACTCGATCACATAGCGGAAAAGCGACGGTTTGCCGCTGTCCACGGGGATCTCGCGGTGGGGGCACTTCTCCGGGGCGACCTGTTCGGGCGAGGTGGTCATTTTCTCCTCGAACGAGATCCCCGCGGTTTCGTCGGTCGAGCCCTTCGTTTGCCGGAAGGCGTGGCTGAGCTCCAGCGTATCGCCGCGGAGGATGTACACCTCGCAGGCCGTGGCCTCCATCTGGGACTTCAGAATCGACCACACGGCCTTCATCACTTCGGCCGGGTCCATGTTCTTCGAAAGTGTCTGCAAGTGGTAGAACAGCGCCGAGTAGTGTTGCACCACACCCTTGCGGTCGTTCTCCGCATTGCGGGCGACGGAGAACACGTCCTCGACCTGTTGGCCGCTCTTGGCCACCTTGCCGGCGCGTTCGTCCTTCTCGCGGATCTGGCGTTGAAGGGTCATGAGGGCCACGCGGCGGTCCACCAGGTCCATCACGAACCGGTTCTGGAGTGCGGACGCCACCGCGTTCACCACGAAACACGACACCCAGAAAAGGGCCGACGGTCGAAACGCCAGCAGCGGGCGCACATTCGCCCCCGACCCGGTGGGAATCAAGAAGAGCACGAACCCGGTGACCAGCAGCACCGTCGTGGCGGCGAGGCTATAGGCCATCCGGAACCGCGAGAAGTGCAGCACCACCACCAGAAAGTAGATGTAGAGCAGCGAGGAGGTGAAGTGGGCCTGAGGATTGATCAGGTGGAAAAAGACCACCAGGCCGACGGTTCCCGCCATGACCAGCACGAGCTGATAGAAGAACGAGTCCGAGACGGCCAGGGCCAGCTGGGCCATGGGCGAGTGCGTGGGCAACGCGCCGATGAAGCGGGAAAGAATGGCGGGCCGGCGGAGTTCGGTTTCTTCCAGATCGCGGAGGCTGGCGAGTCGGGCTTCGGGGCTCTCGCCCTTCCCGGTGGCGATCTGTCCGGACAGGTTGTCGGGGGTGCGGTTGCGTCCGGAGTCGCGGGGACGGACGGCGCCGGATTCGCGGGCGCGGACCTCGATGGCGGTGGACGGGGTCGTATCGGTTTCGGGGGCTCTCTTGTTGCTCCTTTCGTCCATTGTGGCCTTCCGAAGCTGTGCGAGAGAGGCTCCCTGTGGCTCAACGGGTCCATGATGACCCGTCTGGTGAATCCGTGTGGATTTTATCACCGCCGGGGGCCCCCTTCAATACCAATATCCGGCTCCAGAAGCGCCTCCCCACCATCATGCCCCCCGCGCCCCCCAAGGATTTTTCATGCCAACGCGAGATGCACCTTGCCTTTTGCCCCGACCGGCGATAAAATGCCGCAACACATCTGTCCGGGCGGTTAGCTCAGTGGCAGAGCACCTGCCTTACAAGCAGGGGGTCACAAGTTCGATGCTTGTACCGCCCACCACGTCTTTTCGAGTGGCCGCGGTCGTAGTTCTCAGCGTGGGGACGTAGTTCAGTTGGTTAGAACGCCTGCCTGTCACGTAGGAGGTCGCGAGTTCGAGTCTCGTCGTCCCCGCCACACTGATCCTTTCGGCCTCGCCCCCGTGGCGAGTCCCATCAGCACCGGCCAACCCGGATTTCCCTCTGTGCCGCGGTAGCTCAGTCGGTAGAGCAACGGACTGAAAATCCGTGTGTCCCCGGTTCGATTCCGGGCTGCGGCACCATTTAAGATCCTCTTCTGGAGCCGATCTTGGGCTCTCCCGCCTTCCTTTCCAGAGTCTCCAGTTTGTCCCAGAATCGGCTGTTTTCGGCTGCGATGTGGGGCGGGTGTGGGGCGGTAAGATCCCGACTGCCAATGGACTCTTTCTGTCACTTGGGAATGACTCCTTTTTCCCCACCTGCCTTCCTCGCCAGACTCCCGCTGGAGGTCTGAACGGTCGCTATTCCTGACTTCCAAGCAGCCGGGCTCTCCTTCCTCAGTTTACTTGGGGATCGGAAGGAGAATAGCCTCTCCGGCGCCATCGAAGACCTCACCCGCCATTTCGAATTCACCGAAGAGCAACCAAGTCAGATACTGCCCTGCAGTAAAAACCCGTCAGAACAATCGTCAACCAAAAAGCCTACAAGTTGGTCGATATCCGTCAGTTGACGTACGACCATAGCAACGAATTGGCGCAGTAGCGTTGAGTCGGTGGGCAAAGAGAATCGCCAGCGGTGTTGGCCCGGCAAAGAAAAGGTCGATCTCGCGAGTTGCCGTTCTCGCGAGAGCATTTACGATTGACTCCTTGGCTAGCCGGACCGCGAAATTGGCTTGCGCAGCATCTTCGATGGCTTGCGCGCCGAACAAGTGAAGAATCGGATTGCCCGAAAGTCCGGAGCTCTTGGAAAACGAAGCCACGTCCGAACTGATGTCTCGTATGATCCCGACAATGACCGTGAGTCGAGTGCCTGAACCCGCGACCAATGACTCGGTAAACGCATAGGGGCGAGTTAACGCGTTCGGATGGGCGTCGGTGGACCAGATCGTCCCCCGATCCTCCACCTCAAGGGTGTATCCAGCAACAGCCGACAAAGCCCCTCCGACGGCCATGGATGCGGAGAGTCTGCGTGCGCCGGTGACGCGTATTCGCTTTGGCCGGCGATTGGCAACCGCCCACGAGTGAAACTCAGCCAAGGAACCTCCAAGGTCCCGGTCCCACTCATCAGCGGCGGGAAAAGTATCGGCCACATCGGAGAAAAACCGCTCCCAAGAAAAAGTCACGGGACCGGATTGCTGCGTCTCGGATACACCACTTCGGGTGTGGATCCTCACGCACTTCGCAGGGCGGCTTTGTGGAGAAATCGAATCGAGGATATCCTCGAGCTCGTGCCGCAAGATTGGCTGCGCTTTTCTGGACTGCACCAGTTTCTTGAACTGGTCGTAGACTTTTGACAAATTGGCAGCTGAGCAGTCCGCGGACCAGGGTAAATGATCTTTCATCGACTTGAGGAACACTGCCTCAGCGTCCACCAGTGCCATGGCCCAGTTCGGTTCTACCAGCACCTGTTGAAACATGAACAGTGCGGTTGCCGCATCTTTTCCTAACGCGAGCACCTTTGATTCATAGTCATTGTAGGAAGATTCGAGGACCCCACCTCCGACGTTGTAGAAGGGGTAAGGATCGCGGAGGCGTCGAAGCCCATTAATCATCGGCCGGAGCTCATCGCTCAGCTCAGAACAAACCAGTGAAAATCCAGCGTAAGTCAATTTGCTGCCTTGTGAAATCCGCTGAAAAGTTTCGATCTCCTCCCAGAACCTTGAGGCTGTCTGTCTCTCTACTTTGGCCTCGACCCCTTCGAGTCTAAGTCCGACGCCGGGGACGAAAAAGCTCGCCTCGAAGTCACAAACAGCCTCCCGGATGCACTGAGTGAAGCCATCCATGGACAACCACCGTGGCAGCTTAGCCAAGAGCACAGCCTCCTGGAAGGAGAACCCACCCTCGGCAGTATCGCCACCCGTGGCCTCTCGAGACAGTAGCGATGGAAGTGCAGGTTCAGAGTTCATTACGTTCCTCCTCCTGAAATTCTATTTCCACTGGTTCCGCGGGGCGACCGCGAGATATCGCTGTGGCTGATGCTTGGACCTTCTCACCGTCTAGCCGAAGTATCATCAAGATAGCGAAATTTGCACCCACTCCTTCGTCCTCAACAATGTCCCTGACTGTTTCGAGGTCGCGGCAACTCGGCTGTGTACTGAAAGAGGGGTGGGAATGCCACTCTCCCAAATAGTTGAAGCGTCGATATTGATTGCCGGTGCGTCGGAAGAAGCGCTCAAGGGGGATAAGGATATTCCGAATGGAACGAACAAACGAAGCAAATCCGCCACCTTCAAACTGTACCGTTAAATCGCGCACTGCAAACACTTCTTCTTGAACATGTTCGCCCATTAGCACTCCGCCGATCTCTTGCTTGCCGGCTGTTCGAAGTGCAGTTCGGAGCCGTTCAAGGACACTACTTGGCAGAAGAACTTTCATTTTTCGCCTTATCCATGAGACTCACCAAGAAGTCAACTTCCTCTTCCATCCCCACCAAATTGGTCGGAGCAGCAGGTTCCTCCGATTGAATCGGTGTGTCGACAGGCCTCACATGAAAGGGAGCATCAAAGATCCATCCTCGTGATAAGCCAATCAAGTACAGAGACTGAGGATACCTCGACGGCTCAGTTCCGAGAAGGCTGTCAATAACCAGTGACGTCAGCAAGGCGCCAATTGCGGAAACGTCGGCATCACTCGCGACGAGTACACGACCCGTTGAATCTACCATTCCGTAATCTTGATTCTCTGCACCATCAGGCGCGGGATACTGTTGCGTAAATGCAGCAAGAGCGCGGCGCATTTCGTGCGGGCCAGGGTCTTTCCCTGGCCGGCTACGAGCAATCACGCCGCCAATCCCACCAGCTAGAATCTCGCCCCAAGCCATCGTCACACCTCGCTGCCGGGCCGTATGAGCAAGAAGATTGAAAACTTGGGGATCAGCCGTCGCATCAATGATTAGATCGCACTCCGAAAGTCGAACAAGCTCTGAACCCAGCGCGGAATTTGATTCCTGTCCAGTGAGATTTAGTCTGGACACCCGAGTTCTAGCATGTGGCGAAACTCTAGCAATTAGATCCGCAACCGCATCAACTTTGTGATCGCCAACGAATGAAAGGTCGAGTGCATTTCGAACAACATTTGCTGGCAGGAACAAGTCGTCATCCGTGAGGTGAAACCTTCCCACACCAACTCTTGCAAGCCCTTCAGCAACCTTACTCCCGAGAGACCCGAGTCCCACGATCGCAACGGACTTTGACCCCAGAGTTGCGTAGGTGGTGGGTAGGCGTGATCCAAGAGTAGCTGATTCGTCAATTCGCACGGGTGCATATTCGCAAACCACATCGGTAGACGCAAAGGAGCGCACGTAGAAGTGGAGGGAACCATCTGGTTCAACAATGATAGCGCTCTGGTTTCCATCAGATGGCAAGGGTGATCGTCCAGCGCGGACAATTATGGCATTCAAATCCTCCAATTTCTTCGGACAAGAGAGTACGGAATCTCCTTCAGGCAATCTCACAACCAGAGCTTCAAACGGACGCAGGCTATCCTCGCCCAGCGCGAAAGGTCTGGGCACCGCAGGGTTGGCCCAGATTTCGCCAGAACTCCCCTTCACGGACTGAATGACGGCTAGTAACGATTTCGGACGGACGTGAACTGTAAACAGTGCCGAAGCGCACGATCCGGTCGCGACACTCCCCAGCCTCTCACGGAGCCCATCATCCAGCAGGTATCGCAAGGATTCAAACCTTAGCTCCTGCCCTTGAGTGAGTTGATGGCGCGACGGTGCGGGCCTACCTTGTCTCGTTCCCGTCGGCGCTTCTAGACAGAGGAGCCTGTGCGCGCTTTCCAGCAGCTGTGCACCGGTCACGCTGGGATGCCACGTATCGGGTCCCCACTCCAAACACAAGGTCCCATCGCCATACTGATGCGAGGACCAGCGCTCAGTCGGGTTTTGAGGGCGAACCGCTGGAGGCACCGCTGGGAATTGCTCCGGATACACGACTTGAGCCTTGAACTCAGCGCCCTCAACGAGGAGTGTGGCATCAACTACCAAGCCGGAATTATCGAGTCTCCATTGCGTGGAAGTGAGCCACTCAGTGCTGCATTCAAGATTCGCGAATGCATCTCGTTCAGTCTTGAGCCGTGCCAGACTTTCCAGGAACCATACTGTCACGCGAAGCCTCCAGGCTTTCGTAGCCTGATCGGCCTATCAGGAAATGTATAGGCTCCCGCGGGCGCAGGAGCTTCCAGGAGACTGCGCGTAGCCGATTCAGTCGGGCGAGGAAATCTATCCCCGAATATGGTCCTCCATTTGGTCAGCGCCTTCGCGGAGTCACTCTCGGCCAGCGCTTCGCGCCCCAACGCCGCGTGATCCTTGGCCTTCCGCAGGAAACTCGCGAAGGTCTCCACAGTCAAATTGCTCGCGACGGAGTTTCCGGGCACGGCCGGGTCTTCGATGTGTGGGACCATCCCCAAAGAAACTTGGAATTCGTACTGTTTGACGATGGCCTCAAGAGTTCCGACGACCAACTCCGAGTATCGGCTTTCGCTCCGATCCATACAGTCGGCTACGACCCGCTCGAGAAAGAATCCCTTTGGTCGTTTGAACGGGGTAGGGCTCTCTCTCCGCCACCACTTCACCAGCTTCACGAGCGGTTTGAACCGACCATCCGTTAGCTTGTTGATCGAGGTAGACCAGGTCAAATGTTTACCAGGATCGCTGCGTTTCCATTCATTGCTTTCTTTGTCTGGCAAGTAGAACAGTCCTGGCTCGTTCCGGGGGCTGATGATCGGGACGATATCCATGTCGACGGCTGAAGTGACTACCCCGACAGAACGCTTGTGCGACTCTTTGTCAATTTCATACGTCTCGGCGAGAACGCGTCGCAGCTCTTTCAAGACCTCCCTTGGGTCATCAGTTTTTTGGTAATCGACTTCGATGATGATGTCGACGTCGGGCTTAGAAACTACGCCATTCTCCGTCTTTGGGCGAATTGCCGTGTCCCGTCCCCACGAGCCGCCGAGGAAGGAACCTTTGTAGATTTTGGAGTATGTGAGATGATCTTTGAGGTAGTTCCGCAGTTGGGTATGTGCAGACGAAGCCTGGCTTGTTGTAGTATCACTTGGTTCGATATCGCGAAGCAGGTTCTTGAACTGAGATTCGATTGACAAGAGTCATTTCCTCCTTTTCTCGAGTCATCCTAAGAGTATCGAGTCCGCTCTCGCAGGCCGTCGTAACAGTGCATTGCTCATCAGATCACACCAACCCTAACGCCCGGTACTGCTCCGCCTTCGACGCCGCCCATGGATCATCCGGCATTGTTTTCTGGTAGGCGCGTAAGAAGACTGCGGCTTTGCCGGTGTCTCTCATTTGTTCGAAGACCGCGACCAGGCGGCGGAGGATCGCTGGCTGGCCGGGTATCCGGCGGTGCAATGTCAGCAACAGCTCCGCCGCATCCTCAAACTTTGCGTCTAGTGCCAGGATGGACGCCTGCTTAAGGATGAGGCCAGGAGAATCAGGGGAATCGGCTAGACATCGAACAATAAGATCCTTGGCGCGATCCACCTGTCTGACCTCCAGATATGCGGATAGCGCCAAATTTCGGAGCTCTACTCCAGCTGGCGTCGGGGCCCCCACGACATCCGGTCGCGCTTCCAGATCACGAATGCAGTCAAAGTAGCGCTCTTCGCGGTACGAGGATCTCACCATCAAGAGGAATGCCTGTTCGTTTCGTGAGACCTCGAACTCCGTTCGAGCGACCAGCTCCGCATCGCGGTAGTCACCTCGCTCAACAAGCCGAACGACCTGCGTGGACCAGTCCTCCCTTACGACCCCGGGGAGCGGGAGCGTTCGCGTCGGTCCGTGCGCCATCTGGGCCCGCTGGACACCTCGGAACGCGTCGACCATTGCATCCACACCTGGCCAGCGGTCACCGGGCATCTGCTGGAGGCAGCGATCGATGAAATTGTCGAGCTCCAACGACACGGAGGCATTCAGTTCGCTGGCGCGGGGAAAGGGGACGTGGCGCGCAACTTGGCTTAATGTGTCGTGAGGGAGCTGTGCTGTTACCAGGTGGTAGAGCAAGACGCCAAGGCTATAGATGTCGCTGAGGAGACGGGCCGCCATCTCACGCGGTGGCTGGGTAGAACCGACGATCTCCGGCGCCGAGTAGAGAACGGTCCCGCCGTTCTCGCGCGTCCTGGCGTACATGTCTTCAGGCAAAACACTCGATCCGAAGTCTGTCAATTTCACGCAATCACCGGAGATGAGGACATTCTGCGGCTTGATGTCTCCATGCGACATGCCGACGCGATGGAGCTGAGCGACTCCCGCGAGGACCTGCTCAAAGATTTCTAGCAGCCGACTGTAACTGGCCACCAAACCTTCATCCCCGTGGTCCAGTCTCTGGGCGAGCGTGACCGACGGGAAATACTCCATCTCGATGACGTACCACTCCCTCTCGGGAGGAACACGCCCCATCCAGTACACATCTACCACGTTGGGGTGTGGGGCTTGTCCCACCAGAGGGGAACCTTCCGCGAGTTCCTCGTTGCGTTTGCCCTGAGCCTTCGGGATCTTTACCGCCACGATTGCGTCGTTGTCGATACGTCGGGCCTTCCACACCCATCCGTAGGATCCGTCTCCGAGGCATTCGAGCAGCTCATAGCGCTCGCCCAAGAGGCGGTCGGCTCGAGGAACGAAATAGCGTTCTTTCACGATTCACCTCGCCGGAGTACATTTGACAACCTCAGGAGTCCATCCTGGCCCTCACTCACTACGAACTGAAAGAATGACAACCGCGCCCGCGAGGTCCCGCCTACGGGAATGCCTCCATGGGCATGAAATCCACCCCGCACAACCCCACGCAAGCCGGCGTGGTCGGGGACCGTTACGAGTCCAATACTCCAATAGGCCAGGACCAGTGCGGCGTCTTCGCAACCCCATCGATGGTGAGCCAATAGCAATGTCTCGACTTTGGGGCTCAAGTCCTTTTGTCGTCCCGCATAGCGTTCGAACTCCGCAATGACGGCGACCCTTCGAGTGGCGGGATCGAACCAGACCGAATCGCTTCGGACATCCTCATCGACATGCGCGAACGGCCCTTGGCGCGGTGCGGGTACTTCCGAGACGGATGCGAATCCAAGGTCCCTCCCCAGCGCGGTGAGATAGGTGCATCCGAGGCTATGCACAAGGTGTCCGGAGTCGCGCACTCCCCATTCGGTCCACATGGGCAAATGCCGTGCCGCAACTTCAACCGTGACGTGATCTTCGAGCTTCGAGAGGCTAGCCACCAAATCTCCCCCAGACATTCAGAACCTCTGGGGACTCGCCGCCGTGGACCAGCGCTTTGGTACCCACTCGGACCAGCAGCGGAGCCGGTATTGATCGCCCGCAGATGAGCGCTTCTCCAGTTGAAAGTCCCGGTAGCTGGTCTAGATCGGCGCCACTTACCATATCGGACGTCTTGGCGATGAAGCGCTGGTCGTCAGGATTGCGCAAACGCATGGCGATAAGCGTGTTGCACTGCGATGTGACGTCGGGATCGAGTTTCGATGGTCGTTGGCTGACGACAGCGAAGCCGACACCAAACTTGCGCCCCTCCCCGGCGATCTTTTTGATGATGCGGTGGCTGACGGCGGGCTCCCCCGCCGGGGCGAAATTGTGCGCCTCCTCGTAAACGAGGAAACACGGCCGGATGCGATCCGTCTTGTTGGATGCTGCGCGGAGAATCTCGCTGGAGATCAGTGCAGTGATGACCTGCTTTGCAGTGTCACTCAGACCTTGTAGATCGACGATGGCCAGCCGTCCGCGACGGTCCGCAGGCCGTCCCACCATTTCGTAAATATCCGTCGCACCGTTCAATCCTGCGTGATAGAAACTCTGCGCCTCCTGTAGAACCCGAGACAGCTTCATTGATGCTACCGCGGCACTCCGTCCGTTGAGCGCAGTCGCCTCTGCCTGGCTAAGTTCATCCCACTCGCGAACTTCGTCGATGCCATCTCCAAGGTAGTGGCGTAGTCGGTTGATGTCGCGCGGAGTCGCCGCTTCGTGAGCTATCCAATAGCGAATGGCCACATCCAACACGCGCTGTTGAGGCTCGGTCAGTCCAGGCAAGATTTCGCTCAGATCGTCCATTTCAAAGTGGTCGAACTGGAGCGCAAGATCCTGATTCACGCCCGCGTACTTGTGGCGAAAGGACGCATTCTGCGGAGTGTAGATGGAGATACCCGCGCCGGCCTCCCGCATCCGGCTGAAAGCCTCCCGGATAGCTGGCAGGGCGGCTCGGTCACGCTGATCCTCCAATTCATCAGGGTGGTCGTTAAATCGAAGCTCGCCACCTTGGAGAGCACGGCCATATTCCCCGTGCGGGTCGAAGACGACTACGGTGCCATTATTCAATGCCACGAGCCGTTCGATGATCCGGCCGACAGTGTATGACTTTCCGGAACCGGTCATCGCCAGAACGGCCAAGTGTTCCGTGACGAGCCGGTTTACGTCTAGATAGACGGGAACTGCCGTGTTTCCACGCTCATAACCAACCAGGTTCCCAATGTGCAGGCTGGAATGCTCCTGGAACTCGTAGAACGCACTCAAGAATTGGAAGTCGACCGGCTCCACGGAAGCGCCTGGATCGAGAGCGCGGCGGGGCATCTTTATCTGGCCGGTGGCAGGGTCGCGAAACCCGATCGCCTCGAGCTTTCCCTGCACTTGTTCACCCGTGACGTGCGCCCCCGGAAGGAGTTCCAGATCGCTGACGGACGGCCCCAGACCGGAGTTGTAGAGGATGTTGCTACGGCTGATGCTGACGATCCGGGCGAGAACGTCGGTATGTGCCTCACCCTCCTGCTCCCGGTGGCGGATCCGGACAAACTCTCCGCGCCGCCCCGCAAATGAAGTTGTCAGCACCATCGTGAGGTTGGAGGGATCCCCGGTATTGCCGACGAGCCGGCCCAATGCGCGAACGGTCATTGTGGTGTCTCCTGTGTTGCAATATCCCAATCTGAAAGCCAGATTGTTTCGATGTCGCGTCGCTTGATCTCACTGGCGACGCTCCGGCTGTAATGCTCAAGGAACGGTCCCAGCGCGCCCAGCTCGCGTTCTGCCAACTGCACGGGCAGCGGTGCTGAGGCCGCACCGCCGACAGCGGTGAGGGCCATCGTCAGCCCGACGACGCGATCGAGGGTGGCAGCGCTCCAGGCCGGCGCATCGCCCACCAGCTGCATCAGTCGCGGCTGCGTTGTCTGACCAGCTCGGAAGTGCAGACCAATCACCCCCAAATCGACCACCGACCCGGGCTCCATGCGTGGTGCGTGGACGGTCATGCGGAACGCGCACGTGCGCGTGAAGCTTCCCAGGATCCCGTGCACGAAGCGTCGTTCACCAATTCCGAGGATGGCGTCTCGTATGCCATTCAGAGCCGCGAGCTGCGCGGGATCCACGTCTTCCGTCGCCAGAAGCGCGCGGCGGCCTTCGCTGGATCGGAGATCCTGTTGGGCCGACTGAACAATGGCGCCGAATCGCTGGGCGGCCAGCCCGATGAGAGTCGGTCCGTCAGGCGACCAGGGAAACAGCCTCTCCCGATGCCGAACCCAGAATTTTTCGATCGTCTCTAGCGTTGATGCGTACGCAGCTTGATAGCCTTCATCCCCGGTCCGGTCAGAAGGTGGAACCATGCTGCGATCCATAACCAGAGGTGTATCCATATAGATGACTTTTGCACTACCCTCGGAGACTGCTCGATCCGCCAACTCATACGCCTGTCGCATGGCAGCTAACGCCAAACGTTTGGACTGGTTTTCGAAATTGATATCGTCGATCTCGCAGGCGCTGTCTTGCCCTGCCGTCGAAACCGCATTTTGCTCAACGAGGAGGTCACAGCGGCACGCAGCGGCTCCGTACAGAAATCCCCCAATGGTTCTAGTCGTCGTTGCATGGGTCGCGATGCCCGAGGCGCGTGTGTTCATCGGATTAGGACGCGGTACGGACCGGACCAAACCGGCCTTCACGAAGAGCGGGGCGACGCGTTCAATATCCCGGATTTGCTTTAAAAGTCGCCCGACTGTACCCGGCAGATGCACCTGAGATTGCACTGCGAGAGTTTGCGCCATTGTTTGGTTGAGAACCTTCGGCTTCATCGCGACACCTCGCGCAAGGCGCTCACATAGGGGGCATATGGACTTTCCATCACCAGGTCATAGGCTTCCTTCGAGGGTTTAGCTCCCAAGACGAGGCCCCGTTCCTGCAATTGGTCCAGGAGCGCGCGTGCCCGCTCCGGGGCGAACCGGAAGATCGGGGAATTTGCCAAATGGGCGAATGCCTGCTCCTCGTCACGGAACGGAAAAGACAGCAAGAACACCAGGAAGCCGAAGTGATCCGGCTCCAGCCCGGTGGCCTCGAGGGCGGGTGAATCTGGGTCCCCGGCCAGATCCATCCATCCCTCAATCCAGGCCTGCGCGTCCTGCGGCACGTCGAGGACCGTCAATGACCATAAGGGCAGGCATGTCACGAGAAATAGCCCGCTGGCTGGATGGGCACGATACATCCCATTACAAACGGAAAGGTCCGGCCAGACCGAGGCGATTTCAGAGGGCGGCTGCAATCGTCCCGTGAGTCGGTAGGTCACCTCGCCCGCCAGTATCTTCGCAAGCCCACTTCCATCCCGTGGCGACGACTCCATCCGCTCCACTCCCCACGTAACTGGCACGTCGCTAGCGCCCAGAGTAAAGGGCGGCAAGAGCAGCAGCAGGCGACCCGCGGGTCGGGCCCATGCTGCAAAGAGGCTCTGTTCCCGGGAGGTCGCAGCCTGGAATTCCTCGCCAAACATAAGGACCGTTGATGGCCCCTGCGGCAGAGTAGTGATGGCGCTGGCGTTGAGGCTCTCCATGAGAACTCTGCCGCGACGATGCATGCCCAATTGTCCGTACAGTGTGACTGCGGCCCTCATGCGTTTCTGCCTCCGAGACGATAGGTCCGCTGAACCAGCCCACGACTCACCAGCGCATCTGCTTCCTGTGGTTCAAGCCCAGGGTCTCGCCCGGCATCGAGCGCGGCGACGATGTCGCACCAGCGTTGAAAGGACAGGCCGGTGCCGCCGACCCGCTTCCCACCTTCCACGGAGATCGCATGGATCCGTGTCTGAACGAGCTGTGCGGCGGCAGCAAGCGACCCAACTCCCTCGAGGTCCTTGAGTGAGAGAGGTGCAGGCGCGACGGCCCCTGATGCCTGAAAAAGTGCCTCTTGTCCACGCTGGAGCTGCCGCAACTCGTGCCGTTGGAGCAGTTGTCGACGATACTCAGCGATGGCATTTTCAAGCGTCATCAGCCGACCGATGAGCTCTGTCAGGGACTTCCTGGGTTCCTGAAAGAGATCGAGAGCCTTCCCCATCAGTGGCTGGAAATTTCCCAGTCGCGCTGGCCCGTCGAACTCCGAACGTAGCCGTTCGACTTCGTCGCTCTGGACACTTTCCAACACGTCTTCGATACGATCTGGCCGGCCCGAAAGCTTGTCGAGGGGCGGAAGCGATGGAGGATACGCAAAGTCCGTGGGCGATTTTGCGAGAGTGGCCCCAAATTTATCGAGGCGCGCACGAGCATCGAGGAGCTCCGCTCTGAGTTGCTGATAATTCGACTTCAGTCTTCGGAAGGTGTCCGCAATTTGCCCTTTGCACTCGGAGAGCGGGTGTTCGGACCAGGTCTCCAGGTCGAGCCCCACTTCGTGGGCAAGGTGCTCCAACTGGGACTTTGCTGCAGCGACCTGGAGGTCTCGCAAATTCTGCCGTAACGTCCCTGGTTGGCGGACTTGCAGCTCCTCCGTGGCACCCGGAGCGCTTCCAGGGGCCACGGCCCCGTCGAGGATATGAGCAATCTTCTCCAGCGACAGGGTAAACAGGCTGACGGGAAATCCCGGAAGCGAACGGGAGTCCAGGCGCATGTCCTCTTCCAGCAAAAGGACACGCTGACGGATTTGGTCTTCCGCCCGGCGCACAAACGCCACGAAGTGAGAGGCGCGGCGAATCCGCTTCCAAAGTGGCGCATCGTCTGACTCGAAGTTGAGTGTCTTCACATTCGGATCATGTTGCAGTGCCTGGTAGGGGTTACGTTCGTAAACCCAGCTGGTATCTTCAAGGATCTGCCGGCGACGCTGCGCGCTGGTTCGGAGACTTTGGGCCGTTACAGGCATGGACTCGACCCGGTCGAGTTCGTTGAGCTGCGTCGTGCAACTCATGAGTCTCCCCCGTGCCGCCGACGTCTTGGAGCCCGGCGATCGGTCCGCTTCGGACCCGAAGAGATCCCGCACACGTCCGGTACCGAAGACCAATTCCATCTCGGCGACGAGCTTCGGATATTCCTTGGTCAGCCAGTTATCTGCTTCCGTCACAGCATTACGTAACTCCGCTCGGGACTTTTGTGTGAACGCATCGGACGACTTTGAAGTTTCCGGGTCGCTAATGAAGCCCAGGGACCGCGCCACGCAAATCCAATCCAGATAAACGTCTTTAGGCTTGGCTCCTTCCCATGTGTATCCCCAAAACCACTCTCTCTCGGCTAAAGCGAATGTCCATTCGCCCTTGAGCAGACGGCGAATAAGTTCGACCAGAAAGGCCGGAACCTGCGCTTCCATGGCGTCGTCGAGTCTCGAAAAGAGCCCGGCCCGCTCGCTATCGAGGTAGCCAGCGGCCCGGGCTCGGGGCGTAACCCCAAGCTTGGCCAGAAGCGCTTTCAGTTCTTCCACATCGATCCCAGACTTTTCATCGAGGGATGCAAGGGTCGCGGGCTGACTCGGCGCCAGCACAAGACATTGCCAGGCTTTGATGAGCAGTTCCTTCTCGGATTCCTTCAGGTTACCAGAAGATCGAAACGGCCATGCGATGCGTCCCATTTCATCGAGCTCCCGGCGCCAGCGGTTGACATCATCGGTGAAGTTGCGCACCAGAGCTTGAAGACGACCCGTGAACGCCGTAGTGAAACTATGTCCATCTAGACGAAATCCGGTGGATTTCTCCGTTGAAATCCCGACTTGATGCAAAATATGCTCTTCGGTGGACGACAATTGATAGAGCAACAAGAAACTCCTGGAATCCTCGAGCTTCCGAGATGCGCTGGCCGCTACTAGGTCGACCAACGTTCGCGAGCCGGTGAACGCGACGATCGGCGTCCGTCCTTCCTCGCTGAACTGTGTGAGCGCTCTCTCCTTGAGGCGTGCCAGCTCTTCTTCGTTCCTGACCCAGGCGAAAAGGGCCCGGCCCTTCGGATGCAACTTGAGGCCGTCGCACGCTACCAGTCCGCCACCGGATGTCCCCCTGCTTCGGGGCGATGTGGCGATGACGGTGAGGCTTTCATCCCGGATGCCGGACGGTACGGCGTCATAGGACCAGTGACGATCAATCACACGCATAGCGCCGACAAGAACCTGACGTGCGCGGTCCAGGTCGGCTTGCGTTCGCAAGGCTGCCAGCGCCTTCTCGTGCGCCGCATTTTCGTCCGGATCGCGAAAAATGAGGGCCGTCTGGCCCTGCTTGCGATGCCTCAGATCGAGGCGGGCGATCATCTCCACACTGGGTCCCATATGTGTGGCCAGGTCTGTAGCTATATCACTTCCGTCCAGAAGGCCAAACCAGAGGGCACGAGCGGCGTCCTCCACAGCAGGGTGCGGGTACAGAAGCGACACGAGGTGCACAAAATCGGTTTGTCGCAGTGGAACCAGAAGCGTGCGCATTCCATCGGTCCGACTCCGACCTTTCGTTTCATGAATGGCATACGTGCTCAGGTTTGAGAGAAGCTGCTGAAGATCAAGCAATTGGTCTACTCCTCCCAATCTCCAGCAGCTTAGGTCGCGCGTGAATTTTGAGCTTCGCAGCGCTTCTGCCGCCTTGAGATCGTCCCACTCTACGCGACGGAAGAGCGTTGCAACCGGTTCGTCGTACTCGTTTTGTGCCGACAATAGTGCCGCCCGGGTCTGTGCGTCGTAGTTCGCCAGCGGCACGGGCAACTGACCATAAAGCAAGTCCCGCACTTGACCCATCTGGGCTCGATCCGGCAATCTGAGCATCTCGATGGCGTGATGGTCGAGTACATGCTGGCGGACGCGGCCTGAAACCTTCACCAGCTCGTCGAATAAAGCGCCGACGGTCGGAGTGTCTTTTTCGCCGCGAGCGCGCTTGTCGCGGAGCCGTTCGTCGATACTTGCCATCACCACGTTAAACCACCCGAAGTTGCCCGCGCTCATCGCGTACGCCGCTTCGACCAGGCCCTGAGGATATGCCTCGCCGAGTCGCCCATCGCGGTCCAGAGTCTGTACGAAGTCACTCACATCGGAGAACGCATTCGAGCCCAGCTCCGAAAGCTCGAAACGTCGCGCCGTCGACTGGATCTCGCGCAGCTCGTCACCGATGGCGGGGGAACAAAGAGCCACGTATCGAAGCCAGGGCAGTTTGCGGCGAGGGTCTTCCTCTTTGATGGCTTTGCCCATGAGTTTGATGGCCCGGCCGTCCAGATGCTTGAGGTCTGTTGCATCCAGACCGAAAGTGGCAGCCTCCGCTGCGGTCTCGAGCTCATCGAGAACCACTAGTACATACTTGATTCCCAGTGTCTTGAGGTAGTCGTAAGCGCCCTGGCAGAGCCGCGCAGCAAGATCTTTGTCTTCGTAAAGCAATTCGTCGGAGTGGTTTTTGGAAACCTCCAGCACCTCGGCGAGTTTCTTCGGGTCGAGTCCGGTGACGAACAGACGGTCACTGGCCTCCTTGGCGATCTGTCCCTGGATGGAGCCATCGAAAGTTTTTCGGGCCAGCGGCAAGAGGGCCTTGTAGAGGCCGTAGGCGAACCAGTTGTCCACATTGTTGTACTCGTTGGCGACCTGGCTGTACCGGATGTAGAGCCCGAGATATTGCTCACGATCGGCATCATTGTGAAAGAGTTGAGCCGATGCGAGGGATCCGTCGGCCTGACGCACCCACCAGCCACGCGACGTGCCATTGATCTGCGCCACTAGTTCGTAGCCCAGACGGGATTTGCCGACTCCCCATTGTGCGATGACGGCGAAGACGTGAGCGAACTTCTCTGCTTCATCATCCACCAGGTGGATGAAATGCCGGAACGCGTCGAAAAATCGACCTTGGCCGACGATCGGATGAGTCAACGGATAACTCGAGACGCCGGTCGCCGCCCACTGGTGTTTGGCCTGTTCCATCATGATCGTTGATCTCCATCCGGAGTCCGGCCCAGCGCCTGCCGTTCCCGGGGGAAAGCGGTCGAAGCGCGCTGGAAATGTGCATTGAAATCATCGTGAATGACCCACCGCACCAGCTTCTGTGTCGGGTCGCCGAACAGGCCGCGGCCGTGTCGGGCTTGGCCCGGCTCTACTGCCACGAGCTCGATGGCCCCCGTCGCCAACGCCGAGCGGACCAGCTCGTCCATCCAGTGAGCAAAATTGACACTGTCTAGTGATATTTGCGCCATGGATTCGCGCAGTTCGCGCAGCGTCGGTTCTGCCGGAACGAAGCCGCGGACGTCGGCGCGCCGCGCTGAGATTTCCATGAGAGCTCGCGCCGCGTCCCACTTTCCTGCCAGGTCGGTGTGCAGCCAATCCGGCAAGGTCAGAACTCCGTCTGCCGACAACCAGCCCACGGTTTCGAGCAGCTGCATCGGTGCTGCAAGGGGCGCCCAGGAAAAATCATCCTGGCCCTTTCTTCTGGCGCATACGTCGGGAGCGATCGACAAATTTCGACAGTGGGTGCGCGTCAGCCAGCGACCCGCCATCGGTCGTTCTCGATCGACAAACCAGCGGTCCGGATCACTCCTTTCGTGAAACTGGAATGCGACTCTTGAAATGAGAGCGCCGCTCGGGGAGCGAACTTGCGGCCCGCCGGCAATCTCCCGGTTCCCGGTCAGCAGCCACAGGAGAAAAAGTCGGAGCCACGGGCTCTCCCGCGTTAAAAAATCCGCTAGCCGTTCGAGGCCTTGTGGTGGGGATATCCTCCACTTGGTGAGAATTTCCCACCCACCTTCCCCAACACGCCAGACCCCCTCGGAGAGAACCAGCAAGCCGACACCGTGAAGCCTGGCACCTCCGGGGCATTCTACCGAACCGAATAGTCCCAATGCGGCGCGGCGGGACAGGGTCGGCCTTAGCAATCGCTCCCAGACCGTCCGCGGACTGCCGGCGGTCGCGGTTCGTGTGGCGTCGACGAGGACTTGTAGCGCGCGCAGCCAAGCCTCCGGATCGCGCGGCTCGGTCCAGAACGCCGGTCGTTCAAGATAGAGAGTTCGCGTCATGACGATCGCCCTTCCCGCGGGCCCGAAGCCCCGGCGCGGGCCATCCGGTCGCGCGCCCAACTTTCGGCCACCCGCCGGATCGCCGCCGTCAGCGGCGAGCCCAGTCGGTAAAAGGCTCGACTCCCGAGCGCCCGATAGCATGCGTCGGAGAAGTTCGGGTGGATCGTGTAACCAGGCCGCCGGCCGCCGCTTCCATGATCGAATCGCCAGACGTCGTGGCGTAGAAGGGCCTCGACGACCGCGCCCAAATGGTCGTCAAGGACGCAGGCAGAGACACGGTGACCCAGCACGACCACGCCCAGCTGCCCCAACGTTTGCCGCACGAACTCGCCCAGCGAGCCGCAACGAACCTCCTCGCCCGTGGCCAGGGTCACGCCCACTTCGATCCTTGGCGGACACTGAAATACGGCCAGCTGGGCTTCTTCCAGCTCAAGGGTGAGGCTGCCGGAAACGCGCTCGGCGTCCCAGGCCTCCTTGGTGAAGACCATCTGGGCGAGAAGAAACGCCCACGGTCGCTCCAGGACCCATCGCATCGGCTCCCCGCCGCCGGCCCGATCGTCGAGAGCGCCGGTCAGAACGGAGCGGGTGATCACGGCATCCTCGCGAGACGGCAGGCGGATCAGCCGGCCCGGGACCCACGTACGGGACGGGTTGTCCCAGGCAATCTCCGGAAGCTGGCGGAACGGGCCAAGCGGCTGAGAGCGAAGCGCGGCCGTTGCTGAAAGTATTCGTAAAAGGATGGGAAATGCCGGAGCCTCATGGGCGGCAGCGGGAAGAACCAGACGTTCCAGTTCCAGGCACGGCGTGGGCGCGAGAGAAGGGGTCACGCCGTCTATCAGTTCGCTCGCAAGCGCGCCCACGGCCGTGATGGCATCGCACAGCGGGGCCAGGTCGTTGCGCTCGCCGATCTCGCGCAGGCGGGCCAGCAGGATAGGAATCCATGCAGCACGCACCTCGGGTTCGATTGCAAACAAGGCCGGCACGGCCTCGGCTGGAACCGGCAGGAAGTCAACCAGATCGACGAGACGAGCACCGGCAATGGCCTCTCCGGCCGTGTCGCTCCAGAGACCCGCCACGCTGCCTGCCGAAAGACCACCGAGCGCGTCCGCGCTAACCTCTCCGAGATTGAGCAGCACGTTTAGACCGTCGATGGTCCGCGTCAACGCACGCCCCTGGAGCGCCTCAGCCGTCATTGGTCGCCTGCCGTTTCGGCTTCAACGTCCTTGAGCAGGCGGAGAAGAGCGTTCACGTCGGGGATCAGGGGGCGTTCGCCCGTGCGATCCAAGCCAGCGACGGTGAGACGCTGCAGGAGTCGGGCATCCGCGGAATGGTCACCACGTTGGATGGCTTCCTGTGCCTCCACGAGATCTGCTTCTGTGATCTGTCCTTCGATAAGGGCCTCGACTAGGAGCTTGGCGGCAGCGGTGAGAGAGCGAGCACCCACGATGCTGTGGTGAGAAAGACGAATGAGATTCCCAATGAATCTCTGGGCAGGGGGAAGTGGCGTCAGAACTGGTACTTGCGCAACGTGCTCATTTGCAAGATTGAGTTGTCCGGTACTGCCGGTAATCCCCTGCTCAATAGCGCGCTCACCCCACCAGGTGGACAGGAATACAGAAATATAGCAGGGGTCGTAGGGTTGGGCGACCCGAATGTGAAGCACATGCTCGTTCGTTAGCGGAGCGTTATCGCTGAGATACACGGCACTGCGTCCAACGCTTCCCGCACCAGACCGATTCATGAGAACTGTCTCAGCGGTTACTTTGAAACGCTGCAACTCATCGGCGCACTCATTGGTCACATAGTCTGGCTCGGTGTCATCGATAGTTACGCCCGTTACGTGTTTCGTCTTCAAACAGGGATACCCCTGATTATCGGTTGAGTACGTCGGGGTCCGACCTTGGGCGATTGGCTGGGAGCATAGATCACCGAGCTTTCGCCAATTGTTAGTCTCTCGAATCCGAACAAGCGCCCGAGTGATATCCGGTCGGTACGATTGCGAGGTCCACAAAGTCGTCAAATCTGTAGTAGAAACACGATTAATGTGTCGAGTTTCTCGAAGTGCATCAACGGATGAAGCCCGGGTGGGACTATGCATTCCGCTCGCAGCTATCTTCTGAATGAGCTGTCTTCCAACCGAACGGTCTCCGCGTTCCGCGGCCTCGTGCGCGGCAACCAGATCAGCGTCCGTAGCCTGCCCTTGCAAAAGCGCCTCGACCAGAAGGCGCGCGGTGGCCGTCAGTTGGCCACTCCGTTGCCGCAGTCGCTCCGCCTGCCGGACCTTGTCGCCAACGTAGCGATGTGCGGCTTCGCCGGGGACCGCGACCTGAATGTTCGGAAGATCGTCAAGATTTAGGTGACGCTGCACAGAGCCGACTGCATACCGGAGTAAAGATAGTTGGCCTGGCCGTGACAACAAATATGCTAGCAAATACCCTTCGAGTCCAACACGTGGTTTTATTCGTGCGCTAGACCCGTTAATATTTGCATACTGAATATCTGGCGGCACTCTAGCGACGTTTGCGATTGTTCCGGCGATTGCAAGGACGATATCGCCCGGAGTCACTCGACTCTTGGCGTGTCGCGCCTCAAATATTTGGCTGATCTTTGGGGCTGTATGGGTGTTGAGCCAGCCCCCGTCCATATCTGCTGGCCTGTACATTGGTATGTCAGCGCCAAACACATCGAGCTCGCCGGCCACGTCACGGATGCTGTTATTTATCGGCCCAGATACGAGCTCACCTAGCAGTCTGATGGAAACGCCACAACCTGCTAGCTTTTCAGCGCTTCTCAGAAAGTCTGGCGAATGAGCCTCTGCAGAGATTCGCTCAAATAGCTTGGATGGGGGGACACGCAGAGTAAACACTATTCCCCCCTCACATACGCGCCCACAATGGCCGCCAGATCATTAGGTACTCCTGCGCTGTAATCCTCCACATTATTTTTCACGACATAGCCTAGCGTCTCCGCCACAGCCATGAACACATCTGTCTGTGGCTCATCCTGAAACTTCGTCGGATCGTCCTTCCGGGCCTGCCGCTTTTGCAGATAGAGAACACTGGTTTTGGCACCCGTCCCCGAGAGTTTGAACGCATCTGACGGCAAGCTGAGCACTGCTTTCACGATTGCCTTTCCGCCGTGAAACTCGCCCGTGGCTTCGTCCTTGGTTCCCATGATGTACTCTCGCACATACCGGTCGCCGGAGTTACATAGCACCCCATCTGGCAGTACAATTAGCAATCGGCCACCCGGCTTGAGCAGTTGCAAACAGCGGTCGATGAAGAGCACCGCCGGATCAGTATTCGTGGAGGCCTCCTTCCAAACCCCCTTCTTGTTGGGCGAACCGCCCATCGCCAATCCCGGCACCGTCGGAGAATAATCGTAGCCCCCGCCGCTTCCCTGGCGCGGAATCAGGTCAGATCGGTACGTTGCCAGAATTTCCCCCATCGCCTTTTCGTGGTTGCGCTTGGCGTCGTCCTGGCTCTTGCTGAACTTGGGTGTACCAAAAGGCGGGTTCGTACAGATCAGGTCGAAGCTGCAAGGCTTCAATTGCGGACTGGTGAGCGAGTTCTGAGTGTAGAATATGCGTGCCCGCGGCGCACCGAGCAACGCCATATTCACGCGTGCGAGCATGACCATCTGCGGCGACGAATCCGCGCCCACGAAGCTGTGTTCGCACATGTCGGCAAAGAGCTTCTGTCGCGCTTCATCCGTGCCGGTTGCCCGGCCGCCGATGTCTTCCAGCGCGCGCTTGAGATGACTGTGCCCCACCGACAAGAAGCCCGCGCTGCCGCAGCTGGGGTCGCAAAACCGGAAGGCCGGACGTCCGTGTCCATCACGGGCCACCAGCGCCGCCGCGTCGGCCGAACTTTCCTTGATGTCGTGAAAGGCCAGTGCCAGCATGGCTTGTTTCACCGGTGCCGGCGTGAGGTAAATACCCAGCCCTCCCTTGGACTCGAAGTTCGCCCGCAGGAACACGTCGAACGCACGGCCAAGGACGTCGGCGGCGACGTCCGCGAGCGTGCCATTCCGCTTCACGACCTCGCCCCGATTGTCCGTAACCGGACCCAGGTCTTGGATCAGAGACAGGATCGCCTCGTAATTACCTGGCTGGGCCAGGCGGAGATGGGTGTTCCTGTCAAAGATGGAATGCTGCTCTCCTGCGTCATCAGTGACCACATAGTCAGGATGTGCCTTGAAGTGCTCGAAGGCGGACTGGATCTGGGCCACCGCCTCGGCCCCCTTGGACCGGACGTGCTCCGAGTTGAAGACGTCCCGCAGCTCAAGCTGGGCATTCTGATGCGGGAACGCGAGGCTCCCCGTGTGATGAAGCCGGAATGATTCGAGGAAGAGGAATTTGGCCACCTCCTCGATGATGTCATTCTTTCCGTTCACTCTGTCTTTGTGCGTTTGATAAATGCGCTCGTGGAGCGCATTGAAGCCTTTCATCAGGCGGTCGTACATCGTCATCGACCACCGGTAGGTGGGATCTGCCTTGATCCGCTTGTATTCGTTGATCTCGCGCAAACCGGGCAGGCGATCGATCTGATGGGGGGGGAAAGCCAGATCGATGTAGGTGGGCTCGAGCTTTCCCGCAGAATCCCGGACGACTGCAAATTGCGGGTACAGGTCCGGCGCCGTCTCTGGCGGAGGAAGCGTCCAAGACAACGTCTGAACGGAATCCGCAGTGCTGCGCTCCCACGCACCGGCAGGCAGCACCAGCGCCAGAATCCGGCGCGTTTCGACCCCCTCGTGTCGCCCCCAAGCAATGGCGGCCGACATTCCCGCTTCAGTGGGCTTCAGATCGACCCACTGATCGAAGCCGGCGCTCGAGAGCGAATCTCGCAGAGCGCTCAGCACACCACTCTCCGCGGAGGCGACAGAGCTCTCTTTCACGGTGGTTTCCGACTTGGATTTACGAGGGGGTGCCATAGATCTCCTGATGCTTCTTCACGAAGCGATTCGAATCAGTCCTGGGCCGACGACCTCGAGCCCGCTCGTCCGCTTCGCAATGGCGCGGACCTGCTCGTCGGTCGTCACGAATCGATCCGGAAGGCGCTTGCGGATTTCCGCAGCCGGTACGGCCCGTCCGGCGAAGGATCGCACAACATCGACAATGACCTCCTGAAGCTCACCATCTCGACTAGACTCGACAATGCGATAGACTCCGGAAGACGCGTCGTGCGCCACCCCGGAAACACATATCAAGAACAGTTGAAGCTGGTCGGTGGTCCACACACTTCCCGCACCGCGGACGTGCTCATGAAGTTCCTCCAGCGTCAGCGGCTGCCGCTTCAGCGTGGCCAACAACTCCTCGGCTTGCTTCGGCTTCATCGCCGCACCTCCGACTCGACCCCCGGCCCCGATCCGTAAGAATCCATAACGCCGTGCACCTGGTCGAAAATCCGCATAAACGAAACATTGAGGAGTGACCAGCGGTGCTCGAGATCGCGTCGCCTATCGTGATGCCGCTCGACGGTACGCTGCCAACGCTCGCGGACTTCCGGCTCGATGATCGGCAGGTAGACCGACATCAGCATCTCCGGTGGCACGAACTGCTGAACCGACCCCACCGCTAGCCCACCGATTTGGCGACAGATCGTCGGTGTGGACAGAAGGAGGGCCCAGGCGGCTGGCGTTTCTCGAAATCGAAGCCGGACCCAGCTGTCGGTCGGGAAGACGCGTCTCGGGATAGCGCCATCCACGTATGCCGTCCGCGGGCTCGATCCCAAGGTGGACAGCAGAACTTCGCCACCGATGAGGGGCTGATCGAGCGTTCGGCCCGGCTGCAGGGGGGAAACCTCGACACTCGGATCCAATCTCACCAGGAGGTCACCACCGACGTCGCCCAGCCTCACGGCCCGGGCGCCGTCCGGGCAACGTTTCAGTCGTGTACGGTCAGACGTCAGGGCGAGGGCGCCCAGCGGCAGCCAGCCATACTGCCCGGAGAGCTCGGTCTGGGACGCACGCTGAGCGACCCATGTCGGAAGCCAACTATCGCTGGAAAGCACGGCTCCAGAGACAAAAGAGCCGGATCGGAGGTCAACCTTCGAGGGGGACACCGCGGTCTCACGCGCCGCCTCGGCGGCAGCCCGATGGAGCTCCTCGCCGACCAAGATGCTCTCGTCCAACAGATCCCGGAGTACAACCGAGGACATTTCCAGTTCCGGGGGAGGTGGAGGTAGGCGCAGCGCCGCCAGCGCCCCCAATCCGACCCGGCGGAGGATACCGGACTCGATCAACAGCAATTGTGCGTACTCGTTTCGATTCAGACAAATGGCCAACCAGGTGGCCACTGGACGACTCAGCCCGCGGACGATGATGGAATTGCCGTCGACCGGATGGCGGCGCGCCGCCGGTGGGACTAACGCAGCCCGCAACGGCGCGAGCTTGTTCAGGACGACATCTCCCGGCTGAACGCACCACCGCCCGGCCAGTCGTGGGGACTCCCAATGCTCGGGCGACAGAACAAGCTGCAATAGACCGATATTGGATTGCCGATAAATCGGCGTTGTCGCCGCCCTCGGGTCGAAGGTGTCCGCCCCTGGAGTCTCGCTCACGCGCCAACCCTCGATGAGCCGGCCGCCAAGATTCGCCACCGTAAATCCGCTCAATCCAGCCCGCAATGCCTTTGCAGAAGGCCCGGAGAAATATGCGGGCGACCATCCAGCGGCGGACGCAAGTAGGCCAGGGGGGACTCTAGAACTCCGTACGTGTGGTATCACATTTCAAGCATAGCCCGCCGTTCGAACCTAGTCAAGCTTGATTTGTGAGTTCACACGTATGAATATGAGCGCCTGGGATAAGGGCGGTGCTGTGATTGAGCCGGATCGCCCCGATCCGCGTCCTCAGGAACCTTCTTGTATAGAGAATCGCAGTTGGATAAGCTTTGAATGTAATCCTCTTGTTCCTATGTCGTTCACTGGGAACAACGGGGACCGCTTGCACGCTTGAGGTTGTTACACCGGACGCCCGGGAGAGAAGTCGCGCGCGAAGCGATCCTCCACTAGCGGCGTCCATTCCCCCGGTCCGGACACCTGCGGGCACCTTCCCCGATAGAGAGAAGGTTCATCAGATGAAAGCGGACATCCTCCGACTCCTCTTAACGTCTCACGCGGACGGCGATGAATCGACGTTCCGTAAGGCTGCCCTTCAACTTGCCGCCGCCGAGAGCAGCGCCGGGCACGTCCGAGTGGCCGATGATATTCGTGCCATCATCGCCCGGATGCCGCCAACAGGGGCGCGCCCCACCGGACCACTCGTCGATATTGCAACCCCTCGTGGCGAACTATCGGACATTCTCGAGGGTGGACACCGCCAAGAGCGACTTCGCGATATCGTCCTTCGGACCCAGACCCGCGATTTGCTGTTGCGCCTCATCTCCGAAAACCGATCGCGGGGACGACTCGAGCGTTTCGGCGTTTCTCCTCGCCGGCGACTCTTGTTTCACGGCGCGCCGGGTTGCGGGAAAACCCTGGCCGCGGCCGTACTTGCCGGAGAGATGGGCCTGCCACTCATGACCGTGCGCATCGACGCACTGTTCTCGCGGTTTCTTGGCGCAACTGCCATCCAACTACGAGCCATATTCGCCGAAATGCCGCGTCGCCCCGGCGTCTACCTCTTCGATGAGTTTGACTCGGTCGCCAAAGCGCGCGGCGATTCGCAAGACGTCGGCGAAATGAATCGCGTCGTCACCGCATTTCTGCAACTCGTTGACGCCGACGCTAGCGGCAGCCTGATGGTTGCCGCGACCAATCATGTAGAACTCTTGGACCGCGCCGTATTTCGACGCTTTGATGTCATCGTTCCGTTCGACAAACCAAATTATGAACAGATCGCTGATTTGTTGCAATTGCGACTCGGTGCGGTTGGTCTATCTCAGTCACAAGCGCAGTCGGTCGCCCGCCACGCTCAAGGCTGGAGCTTTGCTGAAGTCGCACGATCGTGCGAGGATGCGATTCGTACCATGGCGCTCGACGACCGCGAGCAAGTCAGCGAAGATGATGTCATGATGGCGCTGGAAGAACTCAAGAGACGGGAGCTTCCTAGCGAGAGGTAGTCCAAATGGCCAGTCAGCGACTGCCCCTATTGCGGGGGCGCATTTCCCGCTCCGAGCTATACCAGTCTCCTCAGCCGGGAAAATCGGCGCTGAGGATACCGTCACCGGATCCTCAGTCGCACAGGCTTCATCTGATGCGAGAGCTCGATGCGATCGAGCTCCAAGTAGAGGCGCGTCCTCCAACGGCCCGTGACGAAAACGCTACGCGCGAGATCATCGCCGTGCGTCCAGCCGTCGGCGCCGCCCTTGACGCAGACCAGCTCGACAGTCGTCGAGCCGATGCCCGGCTCATTGGCATTGTCCCCGAAACAGGCACTGTCCTCATCGACGCCGCCAGTCCGAATCTTGATTTCCTGCGCAAGAAGCTCGATGCCTTCGCGGACGACAGCAATGTCACCGTGAAGATTGAGAAAGATGGGTCGCAGACTCTTCACCGTAGCAACGAGCGAGCCATTGCGCCTGTGGGTTCCATCGGCCTGGCACTCTTGGACGACGTGCGGGGGGCAAATCTCCGGGCCTCAACGCTCATCCCCGACCGTGCGTATTGGCTCGAAATTGCCTGTCGGGGTGGCTATCGCCGCCCTCCCTCAGAAACTATCAACAGTCGCGCACAAATAGCCCGCAGACTCCACCACATGGGCGTGAATCAACAGCTAGACGAATTCATCACGGCCGAGCACGTGTACTTTTTCGTCCGCATCACTGAGACGCAGCTCGACCAACTGCTGAAAGCCACAGACTGTATCTACGAAGCGGAGCTCGCGCCATCGCCTTTACGCGATTTGAAATTGTTGGACGAGGTGACATCAAAAGACATCAAGGGCTTCTCGTTACGACCACCGGAAGCGCATGCCCCTGCGGTCGTCCTCCTCGACACGGGCATTGCGACGGGACATCCTCTCTTGAAAACAGCCATTCTGACGGCAACAACCGCAGGAGAGACAATTCCATCACCTGAGGACACCCACGGACATGGCACTCAAATGGCGGGGCTCGCGTTGTATCGCGATCTGGGAGCTGCCCTTGAGCACGGAGAAGCACAAGCACCGCATTGGCTCCAGAGCTCCCGGATTTTGGTCGCGCCCGTGATCGGCGCGTCGGCCGATGAAAATTATCAGAAATGGCCAATCCTCACTCAAGATGCAGTTCGAACCGCTGAGCAAGCAGATCCAGGCTCACGAGATCGAGTTTTCGCTCTAGCCGTAACTCGGTCAATGCAAAACCCTCCACTAGAGGGACTTCTTCCAACACTCTGGAGCCACGCCGTTGACCAGATCGCGCATTGCGAAGGCAAGGGACGGCTATTGATTGTTTCCGCTGGTAACGCTCGTTATGAGCAATGGAAAACTCTCGCTGAGAATTATCCAAAATTACAGTTGTCGGAAAAAATTCATCAACCTGCGCAGGCCGCCAACGCGCTGACGGTCGGCGCCTACACAATGCGAATTGAGCTGCCGCAGGCTCAACTTTACGCGGAAGCTCACGTCGTCGCGAAGCGTCCCGGCGGTATCTCACCCTTCACGAGCACGGGCCTTCCTGGCAAGGAATGGCCCATCAAGCCCGATATCGTAATGGAGGGTGGCAATCTCGCAATTGCCGGGCCACTCACCGACGCTGGAATTCCAACTCTTTCAGCCCTGACCACGGGCCACCGGCATATGTTGGATCGCCCACTGACACAGAGCTCAATGACGAGCGAGGCAACAGCGCGGGCGGCACACTTAGCGGCTCGAATCTGGGCGGTGGAACCGCGACTTCGACCGGAAACGGTTCGGGGCCTCATTGTACATTCTGCAAGCTGGACGCCCGAAATGCTGAAGCAGTTCGATGGCTTGAACGAGCGTCTCTTGGCGTGCGGGTATGGGGTGCCAGATGAACAGCGCGCGCGTGACTGTGCCGCAGACCGTGCCACCGTCATCATCGAGGACGACATGCCAAACGCGATCGTCCAACAGGAACCGAAAAAGATTCCACCCAAGCGTGAAACGACTTCCACGACCGAGCGCAAGTACCGGCGCAAGGTGAAGTTCTATCGCCTCCCGATTCCGTCGGCACTCCTGGATGACACCGACTCGGATGTCGAGCTGCGCGTGACACTGTCGTACTTTCCCGAGCCAAATCGATTTGGCAGATCGGTTTTTCATGGCCTTGACCTCAAGTGGGACATGCAGGGCCCACACGAAAGTGAAGCCGAGTTCCACCAGCGCATCAACGCGCTCATGAGACCCGAAGGGCCTCAGGGCAAGCGCCTCAAGACCACAAACAAGACATCCTTTCCTTGGGAAATAGGGATGCAACTTCGGAGTCGTGGCACGGTACAGAGCGATCGCTGGCGTGGCAGAATGTCGACGTTGTCCGGTGACAAACTCATCGCCATCGTTCCAGTACTCGGCTGGTGGGATCAGCGAAAAGCTTTGCGCACTCAGGAGATGCGATTTTCACTGGTGATTTCAGTATTCGGTCCCGGCGTCTATGCCGCTATCAAGCCGCAGGTCGAACTCCCCATCGAGACTGACGTGGAAGTTCCGATCTCGATCGCATGAGCCAGAGCTTGACGTAAGAGCATCACGGAAGAAGTCCGTTCTTGTCCTCACCGATTCAGCAGCGCCTGCTCTACCCTGCCGTCAACCGTATAGACGACAGGAGGGCCACAATGGCGGATCGGTTGACTTGGACCGAGATTCAAGAAATGTATCCAGACGAGTATGTAGTCATTATCGATTCGCAGCATAACGAATCAACCAGGGCACTTTTGGCGGCGGTTGTCCTCAATCACAGTCCAGACAAGCACGCCATGTATCGGTTTCTCGGATCCTTGAATGTCAAAGATGCCCAGTGTGTCTGGACCGGCGTGCGGCGACGATCGAGCGGATCCTGAGACACCTAACCACCACATCGACCTCAAAGTGGTTGCCCGGCGACAATTACACGAGGGCGTCGTGTTACCTCAGCCGACAAGGGGAACCCGCAGGTCATCCTGAGACTGGGGAACCGACAACTCCGGCTTTGCTCGCGGACGTCGCCTGACTTTACGTCTACCGGCCAAAACTACGGCCGCAACTCACGCACCGCTCCCAGGAGCAGCCTGAAGCCATCCACGCCATTACGTTCAAGGCTCAGCACGCCATTACCACCGGCCCCACCAAAGGACGCTCCGCGGAAAAAAGCCCCAAGCCGCAATTGTAGCTCCAACGTCGGTATTGGTGGAATCCGCCTGCGCCGTAGTCGCGAAGCCACACGAACAAACGGTGGAAGTGCAGAAGGTGGAGGCCAAAGGTCATATCACGACGAGCGGATGTGACACACATCAACAGAACGGACCGCACTTCCTCAAAAGAATCCGTACGAAGCTTCTTGTTACGCCCTCCGTTCCGTCACCGCCGCCGCGCCCCTGTCCTCGCAAGCGAGGGGGCGCGGCGACGGCGACGGAACGGAGGGCTAATGCAGACACCCACTTCTGCCATGAAGAAAAATAAGGTGTGCGCTTCGCGCACATCCGGAATTGAAGAGAGGGTCGGGCTCTGACTCTGGATCGGTGGGTTTCGAACAACGAACAAGGCCAAAGGCAACCAGCCGATTGAGCTGGGGCAATAGGTGAGAGCGACCACCGAAAGAACATCCTCGCTCACCCTCCAATTCGACCGGTACACCCGACTATAGTGGCACCGCGTCAAATAGGCCCGCCGATGGGGCATCCGCGCAATATTTTCCCCGGGCTGGGACCCGTTCAAACCCCGAAAAAACATTGAAGACCGACTTTCTCTGGCCCCACGCCCGCTTGATCGTCTGCCAGGTCCCGCCGGTTTCGCGGCGGTCCCAAAACGCTACCAGACAGTCAGAGGTGCGCACGATCGCATTGTTCCTCGCATGATAGATCGCCGGTGTCATTTCGATTGGCGTGAGGTGATCCCGCAAAACTTGGACACTGGCGGCTCGCTCACACAGCTCCGAGAGCGCCAGGCGATCACTCCTCTGCCAACGGGCACCGAGTAAGATCGGACTACACGGCAAGATGAGCTCAAATGGAATGTCTCGGGCGACGCATTCCTGGGCGACCCACTGGTCGAAGCCGATCGCGCCGCCGGTAACGAATACGGATCGAGACGCCAGTTTTGCCAATTCATCAATGGCGCGCACGGCGGCCTTGCGGCCGACGTGCGCGTCAATGCTCAATCCAGGCCTATGGCCCGTCACTCCGACCCTGACTATGCAACGCGAATCCATATCCAAAGTATACCATATAGACGCGATTTAGTCAATTATCACTCTACTTTTTCTTGCGAACGTACAGAGCGTGTGTACCGTCAAGATCGGTGCGCAGAGCACCAAACCACTCCGCAGCAATGCGACAAGCTTGCGAACGGCACTATCTACCCTGCACCCTGCACTTTACCGATAAGCCGCTTCCAGACTGGAAGAATGACGCAGAAAGCCCACCCTGCACACACCCTGCGCTGTCGCCGCGAATATCGATACGGATAGCGCCGGGAGTAACGCTCTATTCGATCGCGCCCGTCAGGCTTTCCGACGACGCGGGGAACGTTTGGGCGACAGGGTGACCGGGTCCGGCGTAACTTCCGAGACAGACGCATCGGCAATAATCAGCTCGTTCGGATCGACATCAAGAATCCGGGCGAGGCGGCGAAGTGTCGCCGGTCTCGGCAGCGAACGGCCCGCAAGACTCAGCGATATTGACTGGCGCGTGAGACCGACTTGTCGGGCCAGTTCCGCAGCGGAGATCCCCTTACGTTCGAGCGCTTTCTCGAATGCAAGGCGGTCGAGTCGCGCCGGAATCGTGTTGGGCCCGGTTTTGTGCTGCTCGCGGACTCGGAGATCTTCCACGGTCACACCGAGAAACTTCGCCATACGATCTTTCGTTTCCACATCAGGTGCGTCAATCCCTGAGCAGTGGCGAGATACGGCTGCTTCCGTCAGTCCGATCGCCCTTGCCAGTTCCCGCTGGGTCTTTCCCAGCTCCTTCAAGAGAGCCCTGATTCGATTTCCCACCGCGCGCCTCCGTTTGGAGACTACAAGTCGGCAGGCTCGCGGTCAACTGACGGTGAAGGCTCACACTCCTGGCGTTATGCAGGGGTCCGTCGTCCATCGACAAACTTACCGTAATGACTTGACACAACTGCTGCACAATAGTATCTTGTTACCCCGCATATTTTCCGCGATGTGGTGACGATTTAGCCCACGCGTTCCATCAAACGCGAGGGTTCAAGGAGGGGATGAATGGGAGAGCTTTCCATCGAGGGCGTACTTGGTCACTTTGAAGGCGTGACGCGCACGAACGCCGGGTGGCGCGTTCGATGCCCTGTCCATGGAGACAGCGTGCCGAGTTTGGATATCAAGCTCACGGACGATGGAGCCGTCTTGTTCTTCTGCCGGTCCCGGCAGTGTGTCTTTACCGACATCGTACGGGCGGCCCGACTCGAGGGCCTGAATCTGGGGCGACCAGAAGCTTGGATTGAGTCTTCGTCTTCCCGCAGTGTGCCGAGTCGACGGAAAGCCGGGCCCGATCGAACCTACTCCACCGAAGAGATTCGCTCGGGTCAGCCGTGGAAGGGCCAGGGCCTGTCATTCCGGGAGTTGTATCGGTACGCCGACGCCCACGATAACCTACTCTTCGCCGTCGTGCGTTTGACGGACTACGCCGGCAAGAAAACGTTTCGACAGGTACGGGTGGCAGGCCCTGATCGGTGGCAGGTGGGTCTGGATGGCGTCGAACCAGTCATCTACCGACTGCCCCGCATTCTCCAGGCTGCAGCTACCGGAGACACGGTCTTCATCGCCGAGGGCTAGAAAGACGTGCATTCTCTGGAAGCTTGGGGCCTGACCGCGACGACAAATCCGATGGGGGCTGGAAAATGGCAGCCTCACTTTGCTCACGCCCTGGCCGGCGTGACGCGCGTCATTCTGCTTCCCGACAACGATGACGTCGGGAAGCGTCACATGGCGGAGGTGGCCCACTCTCTTCACAAGTTCGGTATTCCGGTCCACGTGGTCGAGCTATCTGGTTTGCCGCCAAAGGGTGACGTGACCGACTGGATGGCCGCAGGAAAGACCAGAGCCGACCTGGAAGCAGCGATTGAACAATCCAGACCGTATGCTGAACGTTCTGACGAGGACATCGCGCAGCCCCGCCGAACACCCTCCCCACCGCCCTTCCCGCTGATCGCTCTGCCGGAGCCGGTGGCTGGTTTTGTCCGTGAGGCCGCCCAGGCTTTTCAGTGTCCCATCGACTATATCGGAGTGCCGCTTCTGGCTGTAGCCAGCGCTGCCATCGGCTTCAGTCGCGTTCTGAAACTCCGCGAAGGGTGGGTCGAAGCCTGCCGGATTTTCGCGGCTGTCGTCGCCCCGCCCGGATCCACAAAGACTCCGGCTCTGGCGCATGTAATGAAACCCCTTCACGAGCTTCAGCTGGAGCGCGATGAAGCTCACCGCCAAGTGGTCGAGGAGTACGAGATCGAACTTGCGCGATTCGAGAGCCAGCGAACCCGACAGCGCGGGGCGTCCGTTGATCACCGAAAACCGCAGGCACCCGTGCCGCCCTGCCTCCTCACCACAGATGCGACTCGAGAGGCACTGGGCGAGCTTCTCTCCAAGAATCGCCGTGGACTGCTGATGTACGCCGACGAACTAACTGGATGGGTTCGCGGAATGAACCAATACAAGGGCGGCGCTGGAAATGACCGTCAGTTCTTTCTCTCCATCTGGTCCGGTCAGCCGATTTACGTGCACCGGAAGTCCGCGCCACCGGTGCACGTCTTCCATCCGTTTCTGTCGGTCGTCGGGTGTATCCCTCCGGACATGCTTAATGAGCTTGCAGATGGCCGAGGTAGGGAAGACGGATTCCTCCATCGCATCCTGTTTACCTTCCCGGATGCCATTCGTCCCGGCACCTGGTCCGAGGCGGAGGTCACCAACGCGATGGTCAGTCGCTGGGCTCTCGCGGTCCGTGAGCTGAGCCAGTTGCAACCCAGTGCGAATGGTGGTCCGGTCGTCCTGGAGTTTACTCCCGCGGGTAAACGCGCATGGGTCTTGCTGTTCAACGAACACCGGGATAGTCGTAGTGCGCCGGAGCTTCCCCCGCAAATGACGGGGCCCCTTGCCAAAATGGAAAACTACGCAGCGCGGCTCACGCTCCTTGTCCACCTCCTGCGAGAGGTTTCCGGCGATCCCTCTGACGAGGGCGTGGACGATGAGAGTGTGGCGGCCGGCTGGGCGCTCGCCGACTACTTCGCGGCCCACGCCGAGAGGGTGTATCCACGCGTTCACGCAGATCGAAGCGACCGCAAAGTCGAGCAAGTGGTCTCGTGGGTACGTCGCCGCGGTGGTGAGTGCACAGCGCGAGAACTCCTCACGCACGAAGTTGCCGGTGTGAAGAAGGCCGCGGACTCCACACGTCTCATGCAAGAGGTCGTTGAACGCGGCTGGGCGCGATTGGAAGACCGCAAGGCAAGTAACGGGCGGGGGGTGACGTACCTTGTTTTGGCCAACGAGTGAGCCTGAACGGCAGGTTGTGATCGACGCACACACACCGTCGAATCGGGTGAATAGGCTTCAGGTCGTAAAGATCTGGATGAAGATGAAGTTACGAGGGCGCCGCTCCACCCTTTCGGTAGTGCCGGGTCCGTGCCGGGTACAGACCCAGCGCTGCCCATCCGCTCTGGCAGCGGCATCAACCAATAGTGCAGGGTGCAGGGTGTGGTTCTGGGGTCCGACTCCGATGAGGAGGTTCGCTTGACACAAGCGCTGCAGATGCTCATCAAGATCCAGAATCGAAGGAACCAGACCAAGGTGCGGACCGGGGCGCCGTACCTCGATCGAGACGGTTTGATCGTCCCATCCGACGTCCAGCCGAGATACCGGTGGTGGGACGACCGCATACCGGGATCGGACCGATTGTCCGTACACCGGATACTGGTCGAACTCAAGGCCAATGTATCAGTACATCGCTCTCATTGCGGTGATTGTTCGGAAACACGATCGGTGCGGACGGGAGGGCAAAGCTCTTCTTGTTCCACCGTTGGGTCGGAGGTATCTCGATGACGACGGCCGCCAACACCTTGCGCAAACCTCGGCGTGACCTCGTCGCACACTCCTCACTGAAAGTGAATTATCTAGAGCTCTTCCGATCTCTTGTCACTCAGGTCCCAATCGACAAGATGACGGATGACGCCCGACTTTCAACAGGCACCGAAATTCCAATGGTCTCTCACTTCAGTTGCTGGCCCACAGCGGTTGTCCAACGGCTGGAAGTACGTGAGTCGTCCCGTAATGCGTATGGCCGGGCGGTCTCGAGCAATGAAAAGGGTTCGCGGGCTACAAACAACCAGAAATCCAAGGTCTGGCTCAATATTCAGCAAGTGACCGACTATCTTGGGATCTCTCGGGCTGCGGCCTACAGACTCGTCCAGCGTATCCGGTCGTTCCCCGCACCCGGCGTCGGGCTCCGGTTTCTGCGCGATGACATCGACGCTTACGTGGAAGGCGAGTGTCGGGCTCCGATAGCGACCGAGTTTTCACCACCGGCTCCACCCCGGTTTCGGATTGCGGAGACTGGAGACGACGAGGAGGTCTTACCGGGCCTGACCCGAGAAGAGCTGAAGAGGAGGGCTGGTTTCTAGTGGCAAAGAGAGTACGTGGGCAGGGGTCGGTACGGTTCCGACATGGGCGATGGGAGGCCCGGATCCAGATCGCAACTCACGGGCGACTGACGAAGTCCTTCGAGCAAGAAAGCGACGCCTGGGCATGGATCTCGACAGTAAAGGCGGATGCGGTCCGCGGTGTACTCAAGGTTGAAGCGAAGCGCAGGGAGCTGCGATTCGATGACCTATGCAGGCTCTACCGGATCCACATGGCACCTCGGTGGCGACCGGGGTCGTGCTCCTATTATGACTGCCACGTCAAAGGCGTCCTACTCCCAGCGTTCGGCTCACGGGCGATTGCCTCGCTGACGGCTCGGGAGATCCAGGAATTCCTGGACTCTCGGCTGAAAGTCGTTTCCGGATCGACGGTCAACCACTACCACCAGATCCTGAGCGCCACGCTCAAATATGCAGTACGAATGGGGGATCTGGCGTTCTCACCCATGAATGCTGTCGAACGCGCCCGCGCGGTGCCGAAGGGTGCGCGGGCACTTCGACTCAACGAGATCCAGGCATTCTTTCGAGCCTGTCGTCCTGAGGATCTCCCCTTTTTCACCATGTTATTCTTCTGCGGGCTCCGGCGATCGGAAATCTTCAGGATGGACTGGAGCTGGGTCGACCTGGACCGTGAGATGCTACATGTCCTCGTAGCGAAGTGCGGGTCCAGCGAAATCCCGATGAACGGCGCCGTGAAAAGGGCATTCCTACAACTCGGTCCAGTTCGAGAGGGAATCGTCTTCCCTGGACATCATCGCGATCAAAAGGCAACGGACCCTGTCGATTCCTCGAAGCCGCTCACCGCGAAACGTAAGAGTTTATCCAGCACGCTCAAGCGGGCCGGCATCGATCCGAATCGCGTCTCGCTGCATAGCTTTCGACATAGTTTCACGACGCTCCTCGAAGAATGCGGCACGGCCTACGGAGTCATGCGAGCCTTGGGCCGATGGGGCAAGGTCGGACGAGATATTACAGCTCGCTATCTTCATCCCACAGATGCGCAGCTTCGCTCCGCACTGGCGAAACTGGAGGCTCTGGTCTTTGAGCAAGAAACGGCGGGCACCCTCCGGGAACCATGTAGTGACTTTTTGAGCTACGGATCGCCGCAGCTGATGGGAACCGAACTCCACCGACAGTTGGAGCCACTAAGGAATTGTGTCACGTTCCAGAGGATCGACACCAATGATCAAGCGCTCCAAGTCCAGCTCGGCGGTGTCGGCGCCGCGCTATTGCCAAGGAGGACGGACTATGAGTGAGAATCAACCTCGGCCCGTCAAAGATCGTTTGTTGACAGTCGACCAGGCCGCCGAATACCTCGGCTGCTCGAGATCCTGGTTCTTCCGGAACGTTCGACCGGTCATTCCCACCTACAAGCTTTCAAATATCATGTTCTCGCAACAGGACTTGGACCGGTTTGTGGAATCTCGGCGCGACACTCCTGTTGGCCTACCGGATCCGATAGTCCGACGACCACGCCACAGCTCGTTGAACGATCGCGCCGCTGCCGCCGCAAAGCGGTTCGGCCTGGAATAGACCCGGTCCCTCCTTCCTCGTTTCTACTTGTCGCCGGGCTCGGCTCTGAGGCAGATTACCTCCGGGCGAATAGGCAAACGGCGCCGCAATGTTGGTTGAAGGCCTGATATGACCTCAGTGTCCGCTCCTTCGATGGTGTTGCTTACTGGCGCCAATGGCGCCGGCAAGTCAACGGTTGCGCCCTCACTACTTCATGGCGAGCTGCAACTCGTTCAGTTCATCAACGCGGATGTAATCGCAGCGGGGCTCTCGGCATTTGCGCCGGAGCGCATAGCCATCGCGGCTGGGCGGATAATGCTCTCCCGCGCGAAGGAACTCGCCGCCCGTGAAGAGAGCTTTGCTTTGGAGACGACCCTGGCCAGTCGGTCGCTCGCTCCGTGGATTGCGTCGCTGATCGAAGCTGGCTATCGGTTTCACCTGGTATTTCTATGGCTACCAAGTGAAGATTTGGCCATTGCCCGCGTGGCTGAAAGAGTGCGCTTGGGGGGACACGACGTCCCCGCGGACACCATCCGCCGCCGCTATCATGCGGGGTTGAAGAACTTCTTCCGGCTCTACCGGCCAATGTCATCCACTTGGACGTTTGTTGAGAATACGGGGGATGTGGCTCCGAGGTGTCTGGCCGATGGGATCGGCGCATCCTTGCGCACCTGCGGGAACCAGAGGCAGTGGGATGAACTCGAAGCGAGGTACGGAGGTGAGTGATGCAAATCCGGACATTTCTGCGATCCTACAGGACCGGGAGCGCATAGATCGAGCATTGCGCCGTGCCGTTCGGGAAGCCGTTCGCCGGCACAAGCTTCTAGGGAATCCCATTGCCGAGTGGCGAGATGGGGAAGTCGTGTGGATTTCGCCGGAGGAGATCGTTGTCGACGAGGAGAATGAGGGCTAGTTCGTCGAAGTATCTACAGACTCGCCCACTTGACCTAGTGATTAGTTGGCTCGCCGTCGGACTCCTCATGGTCCTCGCAGGTACTTTCAACGCCTATCCGCACCGTAGCATCGCGAGAGGGAGCAGGTCGCACTTCGGCTGCAAAGTCAGCAGGCTAATGCGATGGAGTTGCGTAACTTCCGTCCAAAGGCGACCGCCTGAACTTTTCCCACGACGACGGCAACTGATCCCAAGTGCGACCGTCGAGCATCCTCCCGGCACGCTTCTTCTGAAAGCCGCCCCATTGCTTGAAAAAAAACGGGACACCGGCAGATACGCATACATCTCGAATCTCCGTGACCCATTCGGGTTTCATGGCTCGAGCGCCGGGTCCCGACTCCCCACCGGCAATCACCCAGTCGATGTCCCGAAGATCTAGGCTGGCGATGGGGCCCAGGAGTGGTTCAATGCTCAAGAACTTCGTGCGCGCCTGGGTCGAACGCAGAAAGTTGATGCGACTGACGTAGGCCGCACTTTCGACGCTAACCCCCATCCAAACGTTCGCTGGCCAATCGATGACGGACGAGAGCTCCGCCAGGCGCTCGGCCCGCTTTGTCAGCACTTGGAAATGATGCCAACTCGCGCGCCGCATTGTGTCAAAAACCCTCTGAATAAACGCTATTGGGACATCCTTGTGAAACAGATCGCTCATTGAGTTCACGAAGATCATCTGGGGCTTTCGCCAGTGCAGGGGTAGCTCAAGTTGCTGGGGCTGGAGCGTAAGGTCGAACCCGTTGCGATAGTTCGGCTGCCCCATCGCCTTCAGCCGCATGGCCATTCGTTCGGCATAGCAGTTCTTGCATCCTGGACTGATCTTTGTACACCCGGTTAAGGGGTTCCAGGTGGATTCCGTCCATTCAATCGCTGACTTGGCCATCAGACTCCTTCTCCAGCAAGTGACGAGCGATTCGAAGAGCGATCGTGACCGGCCTATCATTAGGATCTACCACCTCGAAACAAAGCAAGTACAGCAGCGAGTTAGTGGAACTGCACAGGTCGTCCGGACCACGGCAAGGACCGTAACTAGGTGTCCCTGCCCATTGGGAACGCCCAATGGGCAGCCTCCCAATGAGGTTGCCTGACCAACTGGTCTGACGTATGATGTGGCTGCTACATGGCTAGACTTCCGTGCAGCTCGTTCCAAGACCATTCTTAACCCGACCAGCCCGTTGTCGGAACGAACTGAAAACAGTCGATGACGATGCGGATTTGAAATATCGTACCGGAGAATATGTCGTTCGGTGCGGGAAATCATGATAGGGAACGTCCAGACTCAAGCGGGGAGCGCCTGCAAGGGCGCGAAATGATGTTGTTCTCAGTGGCTAATTCAGGAACGAGGCTTTCCGGCGTAGACTGGCAAGAATGGGCTTGCCAGCTACTGACAGTTCACTACGGCCCGACAGATTTTCAACGGATTCCGGACCACGACCGCGGGGACGCGGGGTTGGAGGGGTACTCAGTCGGGCAAGGTCACGCATACCAAGCGTACGGATGCGAAGAACCGCTGGACACACAAACGAGGTATGAGCGGCAGCGAGATAAAATGACAGAAGATGTCGCGAAGTTCGTCACAAATGAAAAAGCTCTCGTGCGCATCCTCGGGACCGTGAAAATTTCTAGGTGGGTGCTCTTTGTCCCACTCTACGACAGCAAAGAGATCCTCAGCCATGCAACGAAGAAGACGGCCGAAGTGATCGCCAAGTCGCTCTCGTATGTCGACCCAGCGTTTCAGGTCGTGGTTCTGGGCGAAGACTCCTTCGTCACCGAGAAACAAAGGCTCCTGTCCCAGTCGTTTCACGCAATTTCGGCCCCGGTTTCAAGCCCCGATGCATCTAAGATAAGTGTTTGGGCAGCAAGCAACAGCAATCAGGTCGGCATACTGACCGGTAAGATTGCGAAAATGCCGACACTGGCGGATAGTGTGGTCCGGGATGAGTTTTGTCAGGAGGTTATGAAATGGTACATTCAGGGGCAGGACATCCTAGATCAGCTCCGTAACTACCCTTTAGTCTTTGAACGCGCTCGACAACTCAAGACCGGGAAGGAGTCATTCCTCGCCTCCACTACCTACCTGTCGAACCAAAGCCCCAACCAGCTCCTATTGCAGGTACTGAACAGTTTTCACGAATTGCTTTCCAAAGAACTCTCGCAGGTTTCTGGAGACACGGCAGAAGCGCTCGCACATGAGGCAATTGCGGATTGGCTTCTTCGCTGCCCGCTCGACTTCAAGTAACAGAACTACCTATGGAACGACGCTGGGACGCTACCCTTAAGGTGCCATTTAGCTTCTCTCGTCGTCCAATTCCTGTGCCTGCTGATCTTCGTCCCGACTGGAGCATGGGATTAATTCTCTTGCTTCTGAAAAATTGTTGTCGCTCAGGATCTGGCTCGCTTCTTCGATTGCATGTTCTAAGTTGGAGCGTCCGTTCGAAGATCCGGCAGGACGCCCTGATGCGAGCGATTACCGATGAGGATTCTGCAAGGCGGCTCATGGTGCGCATAGAGCCGTCCGTCAATAGGGCCACGACACTACTCTTGGCCAGAAAGATGCTTGTGCGACGCAGTGCCGGTTCTCTCACATTGACGGAGACTGGACGTGCTGCGGCTGATGAAATTGAAAAATCGGGGAATGCGTTTGTGGATGAGATCACTTTTATGAAGGTTTTGCATCGGAAGCTCACAGACAAGATTGTCAATCTAATCTTTTGGAAACGGGAGGCGTAGTGCGTCTTCGGCGCCTTGAGCTTAGGGTCCAGTCCGCAATGGGTCCGTTGGCAGCGGCTTTGGACTTTCCTGATGGCCTGGTGGTCGTCAGAGCCGAGAACAGCATGGGTAAGTCCTGCTGTTTCAAGGCTATCGTCGTTGCTCTCGGACTTGAGGGAATGATCACTACCAGCCAGGCCGACCTGCCGTTGCCACCGGCTTTACTCTCGGTTGTCGATATCGTGGGCCAGACGGCGGAGGTTGTTGAGTCCGAAGTTTCCTTGGAAATTGAAAACGAAAAGCACCAGCGCATTACTGTGACGCGTTGCCTGAAAGGTCCGAAGAACAAGAATCTAATTCAGGTAACATACGGACCTGCTTTGACGCTTCCGGGCCAATATAAGTCTGCCGACTTCTTTGTGAATCGACCCGGCGGTGCGACGCGAGAGACGGGATTTCATCACTTCCTTGAGGCATACCTGAACTGGCAGTTGCCCGACGTCAGAACTTTTGACGGGGGGCTCGCTAAGCTGTACCTCCAGTTGCTGCTGCCCTATTTCATGGTAGATCAACTGCGGGGTTGGAGCGGTACTCCCCCGTCCTTGCCCAGTCAATATAGGATACGCGATTCCCACCGTCAGGCAATTGAGTTCTTGCTGGCACTCGATGCTTACAAAATAGCGGCGAGACGCTCGGAGTTGCGGAACCAGCAGCAACATATAGATGCCGAATGGACGGCAGTTCGACGGAAGGCGGAGGTTCTAGGCGAGAGCATTGGCGCGTCCGTAGAAACCGCCCCGACGAATCCTACGTCACTTTGGCCCCCAAAGGCGGTCCCCAGGTTGACGATTCAATCGGCCGATGGACCCCTCTCTGTGGCAGATTATCTGGCTTCTTTGGTAAAGGAGCACGACGAGTTGATCAAGGTGGAGATTCCACGTGCAGCCTCCGTCACTGCGAAGGTGTCGGATGAGCTGTCTTTGTCGGAAGGCGAGCTTCGTAAGATGGAGGCTCTGGGGGCTCGGCTCCTCGATGATCGCACTTCTGAAGAAGAGCAGGTCCGAATTCTGGATCGCCGACTGGGTGCAATCAGCGAGGATATCCGCAGGCATCAGGATCTACGGACTTTGAGATCAATGGGCTCATCAAATGTTTCCATGATGACGAGTTCGGCGTGTCCCACATGCGGCCAGGATATCCAGGATTCTCTAATTCCAACTGCGAAAGACGTGCCGGTCATGTCGATCGAGGAAAATTTGGCATTGTTGAAGGATCAAGCATCGACCCTTGAGGAGGCGCGGAACTCCTCTCGGCGAGCCATCGATCGACGTGAAATGCAAATTTCCGGAATCCGACGGCAGACTGGAGATCTGCGTGAGCGCATTCGCGGACTTCGCGAAACGCTCGTGTCCGATGGACGAATTCCTTCGATAGCTGCGATACAAGAGCGCCTTACATTGGAGCGGCGGTACAGGGAAATCTATGAGGCGAGTGGTCGCTTCTCTGCGCTCTTGGAGGAGTGGAGAGAGTTGTCACTCCGCTGGGCTAAGGTATCCGCGGAGCTTGCCGGTCTTCCGAAGGACGATACCAGCGAGGATGACCGAAGAAAATTAAAGCATTGGGCAGCGCTCTTTCGTGATCAGCTTGAGAAGTACGGATACCGCAGCACGGAGATAGAACCGATCACCATTTCCCCTGACACGTATAGACCCGAATATGAGGGGTTCGATGTTCCCACTAATATCTCTTCGAGCGCTATCTCCGCCAGCGATGTAGTCCGGATGGTTTGGGCCTACCTGCAAGCCCTGATGGAGGTCGCTCGGGACATGCCGACCCACCATCCCGGCTTTCTTGTTTTCGACGAGCCGCGACAACAGAGCGCTGCGGAGCTGAGTTTTGCGGAATTGTTGAAGCGTGCCGCCAAGTCAGGGGATTTTGGACAGCAGGTAATTTTCTTCACCAGCGAACCGCGCGCTTCCTTGAAGACAGCTCTCCACGGTATACCTCACACACTCCATGAAATAATCGGGCGGGTTCTCGCTCCCGAGGCCGATGTCGAACAAGTTTCGGAGGAGCCACCGCAGGATGCTGCCCCCGAATAGGACTCGCTTTGCCGATCATGTCGGCGGCAGCGGTTTCGCCCATGTCTGGCACTTGGCCGGTGCCGCCGCGCGAAGTAGGAAGTAAGAAGGTCCGTGGATCGAGAGTGTCTCTCGTTCGATGTCCTCTCACGTCTGGTGCCTCCGGCTTCACGCTCTGTCATCGGTCAACAAACGTGACCCCACCCTTGGTGAAGAAACAAAACCTGACCGGCGACACTGCCGGAAGAGATTCCATTTCCACCACGACATGCTGAACACCGACGGCACCTCACGCCTGCAGAACTCTACCTGGGTCAATCCCCACCGGCCCCAGACGGCCAGGTATCGCTTCCACCGCGCCGCCGTCGCTATTCCGCCCTTCTGAGTATCCTTCCGCTCCTTCGTCGCCTGTGCCACCATCTCCACCGCTCCCCACGATCAGGTCACGTGGCATTCTCGCGTAACAGTTCGAACGGCGCCAGGGCTGCGAGAAGGTACGGCGTCGAGCGGGTACCCGCGCGAGAAGCCGTTCGCCGGCACAAGCTTCTCGGAAACTCCATTGCCGAGTGGCGGGATGGGAAAGTCGTGTGGATTCCTCCGGAGGATATCGTGGTCAACGAGGAGAATTATTACCAACTGATGAGAAAAGAGAGGACGATGATTTAAATTCCATCCGGTTGACGCGGACGATAGTACGAGGACTGGTCCATCAGAGCCAGATGCACTATTGACCGGCTCGGGCCAATTGTATAGAGCGGGTTACCACTCCAGCTTAAGCTCTCCTGTTCTGAAGCAGATGGATAGGTCCGTGTCCCTGAAGAAGTCCAACCCCAGAATTCCGTCGATATGGAGCCGCGGAGGAAAGGTCTTCGCCGCTACCTCGTAGTCCTTGAGTTCCCGCCCCATCGCGATGATCGAAGGAAGTTCGAAAGTATAAGCAGGTACAGGCCCGGTAACAGTATCGAAGGTGGCATCCCCGGTCTTGGCTGACTTGGGGAATCCGATGGAGACGGCCGTGCGCTGGTGCAAGATAGTCTGGGCGCTTCCGGGGTCGAGGACAAATCGAAACCTGCGGTAGGCGCGCCGCTTGTTCTGGACAAGAGTGAGGACCCAGATGAGCCCCTCATGCAGCTCTATTGCTTGACTTGTTCTTGGCATTCGAATGGCGAATGAGTCTCTCGTAGTGGCGGGTGCCGGTAAAGTCTATGGTCGCGTCGCCTTCAATCTCTTCGGACTTTTCCAGGGCCAAGTCGTGATCCTTGGAGTGGAAGTACAGCACGCCGTCTATGAGCTCCTGCTGCTCATCAACGTTCGTCTCGCTGAAAACAACCCACTCGTCCGGATACTGCGCTTGGGCCTCCCTGAAGGTCATGCGCTTCTTGTCGGCAGCCATCGGCACCCTCCTCGCCGGTCGGGCATTGTGGAAAGTATACCCCAGGTTCGAGCGGGTGAGTAGGACCTGCCTGGACACGTGGCGTGTGACGGGGGTACGGCCAGGCCTCATCCGCTACGATCACGGTTTCCGGGAGAGGCCTGTCCTCGCTGGGCCGATGTGGGGCGGGTGTGGGGCGAAATCCGCCCCATAACATCCGTTGTTCTGCCTCTCTAAACTGGAAAACCCGCTCATAGAGCCAATCTCCATGGCTCGATTTTGTCGAAATCGCTCAGGGGAAACACGGACTGAAAATCCGTGTGTCCCCGGTTCGATTCCGGGCTGCGGCACCATTCAACCCGCTTCTGATGCGGGTTTAGCTCGCCCACCTTTCGTTCATCGCACCCAGAAATCGTCCGCAAATTGCCGCATGAGGCAATTTGCAGGTTGATTTGGGAAGACGTTCGTGACTGAAATCCGCTCCTGGAGCAGTCGCATGCGCTTGGGGTACTACGGACCAGAGGTCCATTCGCCTGCGGCATTACCTCATTGGCGCTTACGAGTTTTCGTTTCTCGTTCACTCGTCCGGAAAATCCGTTTTGGTATCGCTTTCCGATATTTCGTCATCGTCGTTTGGCGGCAGTACAATCTCGTCCGAGTGAGGGACTTCCGTCGCCCAGTAGGCGCTCGTCATCGCCTTCATCCGCCGTGCACCAGGCGGCACGAACCCGGCGGGCGGGGGCCACTGCGCGTCCGAATCGCTCGTGGTAAGGGGATCGATTTCTTCTGCCACGGATGCAAGCCAGGATAGCCATCGCTCCGCTTCATCGCCTGGCTCCATCGCACCGTGACGGCGCTCGAGTGCGGCGCGTGCTGCCAGCATGAATTCGCGAATCCTTGTTGACTCCGCCAGAGCGTTCATTTTGTTGTGTAGGTCCAAGCGACGGATCTCTTCGTGATGAAATAGGAGTTCTTCTCTTTGACGCGCAGCTTCCCGCAATTCCCGCTCTCGCTTCTCCTGCGCATACAACTGCTGTCGCCGCAAAAGGTCCTCGCGAGCTTGATCGACGGCAAAGATTGCGGCAGTTAACTGATGTTCGAGTGTCTGTTTGCCGTCCTTGAATACGCGGCCACCAAAGGATCCGCCGATCGTCAGCCGTAATTCTCCGGTAGGTGTTCGCTCCAAGACAGAGCGGGGCGTTTTATCCAGACTCCGAGAGATATCATATCGCCAAGGTGAGCTTTTCACTTCGTCGGGCGTGGGAGGCCTTCGTGTTTCCCGACACCGTTCGTCTAACCGAATGTTGACGGAAACGCCGTCGCGAACAGCATTGGTGACGGCCCGGTTCGAGTCCCAGGCATATCCTGACTTGGACTGGGGTTCACCGGTTGTAACATTGTAGTCCATCGACTCAAGAGTCTTAATGACAGCACCGATGAGGCGCAATGACCGGTTCAGGACTCTTGGCGAGACATTTACGTCTAGACACCCTGGCCCGTGTGGGCAGACGCGCCCGTAGTCATCCGGTCGTCCGCCGCTCAGAATAGCTCGAGTGGAAGTAACAAAACGAGCTTGCAATGCCTGAGGATTTTTTGGCGAAATTAGGAATCGCTGAATGCGGTTCTTAGTTTGAATTTCCTCTGCATCAGTTTCGGAATGCTTAGTAGGTGGTGGCGATCCACGGGACGGATCGTAGCTTTCCACACCCGTTTGACCCGATGCAGTCAGCGGGGTCAATTTCGTGATTGGAGGCTTCTGGCCTGCCTCAAGACGTGCCCAATAGCCTCTATAGGGGGTTGGGATCTTCAGTCGTTTGCAATGCTTCTTGAGAGCAACATCTGTGATACCGAACTTGTGACACAACTTAGCCATCGGTTCTTTCCATGCGAGCTGGTATAGCTCCTCGCGATCGATGAACACGTCAACCCTCCCACGTTACAACGTGTGACACGCTGCACTATTATCCAGCGAGCGCGAGGATTCGTCGGTCCGTCTGGCTTCCTAAGCCCAATACCTGCTACTTTACCAGCATCATGACGACCCGACGCGCAACCCGCGCTATCCCAAGTGGCCCCGATCGAAGTCAACTCGCCGCTCATCTCAAGAGCGAGCGATCGGGCAGGCTTGTAGAACTCGTCCTGGCCTCCTTCGACGCGATGCACGTTGCCCAGCGCCGCGAGGTCTTCGACCACTACCTGAAAACTCGAGCCCCGAAGCATCCGGACGCCGCCTGGCTCTGGAAAGAGATCCAGGCGTTCGACCGATCATCACGAAACGGCGACTATTATGCCCCGTTCGACATCAACTCCAAGAACTTCTCAGAAGTCCCAGAGGAAACCACCGAATGGTGCTCTCGAACCGCGGAGCTGATCGAGCAAACGGTTGCGATCACCAGAGCGGGCGAACATTCCGTCGCCGTTGAATGCTTCGGCGTGCTGCTCCAGCTGATCCAAGACATGGATAACGATGAGATCGTGTTTGCCGATGAGATCGGAAGCTGGATGGTTCCGGTGTCCTGGAACGAGCCCTGGTTGCCGGAATATATCAAAGCAATCTCCGCAGTTTCGACGCCGGACCGGTTCGCCGATCTGGTAATTCCCATATTGGAATTCGATCAGCTACAGTCGAATACCGGCAAGGCGTACAAGAGCGTGTATGGCATAGCAAGCGAAAACCAGGCGAAGAAGCTGCGATCGGAGATCAAGCGGCGGCAGGTACGACTGGCAGAGAATGAGTAATTGTCGTCGGGTTCTGGAGAATGTTCAAGGGGAACAACCGTGAAAAATGAAAAGGGACAACCAGGGGGTTATGCGCTCATTCTCACCCAGGCGGATCGCCGTCATATTGCGAACTTGGTCCCCGAGCTCGGCGAGCGCCTGTTTCTGAGCTCTACCAGCAAGAGGACAATCCATTTTACAAAACCAGAACTTTACAAGATCAAACGCCTGGCCGGAAAATCCATTGCCACGGCTACGTCAGGTTCCCTCCGACATTCGATCCGGCACATCCTGGAGCAGGTGACGGTAGCCATCGACAATGCCGCAGTCGTTGCCGCGATACCTGCGTCCGACCAAGCTTACCAGTTCAGAATCACGTTGGCCGACATCAAGCCGCCTATCTGGAGACGTATCCAGGTTGGAAATTGCACGCTCGACAAATTCCACGAACACATTCAAACTGCGATGGGTTGGACAAACTCACACCTTCATCAATTCGAGATTGGCCCACTGCTCTACGGCGATCCGGCGTTGATGGAAGAGGACTTTGTCTCCTATATGAACTCCATGCGGACAATGCTCAATGAAATCTTGCCGGCAAAGAAGAAGAAGTTCGAGATCTTCTACGAGTACGACTTCGGCGACTCATGGCGTCATCGTATTGAATTCGAAGGCATTCATCAGATAGAAGAAGGTGTGAAACTGCCCTGCTGCATCGGTGGAGCCCGCGCCTGTCCGCCGGAGGATGTCGGTGGAAGCTTTGGCTATCAGGACTTATTGAAGGCCCTCGCTGACCCGAACCACGAGGAGCACATGGCGTACAGGCGATGGATTGGACGCAAGTTTGATGCGGAGAAGTTCCATCTCACGATTGCGACCCGCCGTATGCAGAAAGGGCTGCCAGATTGGCGAAAGCGCCAGTGATCGGGCTGGGTTTCTCATCAAAGAAAACCCTTCCTACCGACACAGGCGACCGCTGCATGAACGCCGAAACCCGCCTGATTACTCTCATTAAAAATTGGTCGGAAGAAAAGAATCTCGCCCCACGACTCACACCAGATCTTTCCGCTCCCGCACCAACCAAGCCAGCACGTCGACTTTCAAACCTTCCGCGAAGTCAATCAGCTCTTTCGCTTCACTCGCGGATACGACGCCTGTCTGCACATACTCGAGCTTGTTCCGCTTCATCCGGCACTGATCGAGGTACGACGCGTCATCCGTTCGTTCCCCACCGAGAATCAGTGATATTGCCTGAAGCGTCCGATAATGGTTCAAATCGCGATCGGCACGGTAGCCCGACGCATAGAGCAGGACGGTGCAGAGTTTCAACGCCGCATTGTACGCAATCCCAAAGCTCCAGTCCGCGTCATCCGTCGCCTTGGCCACGCGTAGGTCGCGTTCAATCATTTTGAGCAAGTCAGTAATTTGGACCTTCGTCGTCTGATGGTCGACAAGCCAGCCGTTATCACGCCACTGCCGTAAGGTCATCCTGCCCCCCCACGACGAAAATCTTCGGCTTCGCCATCACGTCCTTGAGGAAAGCGTCGTCCTTGGCCAGCCGTTCTTTGAACTCCTTTCTGGTCATTGTGATGGCGTTTACTTCGCGGCCGATCTTCTCGGCTGTCCCGTGCAGGGAACGAGCGACGGCCCTCAGTCCCACATCACCGATCACCATTAGGTCGAGGTCACTGTGCGCCTTTTCCCCACCCCGTCCCATCGATCCGAACACGAAAGCGACTTGTGCGGGCAGCCCCTTCAACGCAGCGAACAGCACGTCTCGGAGGCCGGCTGTCTTGAGAACGATCGACCGCAGCTCCTCGTGGAGCGGGTGTCTTCGGTTGGCCCCGTAGTAAAGCCGATTGCCGTCCCGGCGCTCCACTACTAGATCCAACTCCTTCAAGTTCGCCAATTCTACGCGAATGGCGTTGATATTCAGGCCCGAGGCCCTCTCGATCGCGCGAACGTGTAGCTCCGGCTCGTTGATTCCGAAGAGCAGCCGAAACACCTCAGCTCGGGAGCGGGAGAGAAACAGCTTATCCAGCGATGGCATATGAGTAACCCTATTATACATTCGAATAGCGGAGTTATTCAAGTGGGACGATCCGCGGGGCAATTCTGGGGCAATTTTCCTCCACAAAACGCCGATATTGGCCACGCTTTGGGACTCGGCCTCTCTCGAAAACCCTGATCAGCAGTGGATTCCGTAAGAAGACTCGTTCTTTCGACCGGACATAGAGTCCGTTGCTCTATGCTGGGCGACGACGAACTTCGTGTGAGTGAAATGAACACCTCGGTTATCGAAGTGCACTCTCAATCGCATCGCACGCGTCATTCTCAATGTGATCCATGGGGAGGGCGAGCTCGACGAGGCGACAACCTGTAAGGAACGCTTACAAGTTCGATTGGAGGGGGCGTGAGGTTGCTCGCAGCCTCCGTCACTACCGCAACAGTTCGAAGCCACGGCCATGGAAGAGCAGGCGTGGTATGATCGACCACATGGACTGGCCAACTCTCAAACCAAGTCAGTATTTGGATATCGGGCAACCGGGCGATGTAAGGGTGCGTGGAACCCGCATTGACCTGTGCGTCCTTGTAGAAGATTATCTGGATGGTCACTCTCCGGAGCAGATGACCCTCAATTATCCGACCCTTGACCTGGAAGCGGTATATGGTGCGATTGCCTACTACCTAGGGGACCGGAACGTGGTCGACCACTATGTCGAACTTTGTCGCCAGCGGGCGAGCGCGTACCACGCTGAAATTGCAAGAGCCCCCATCGCGCCTGTTGTGGCGCGCCTTCGGGCCAAGAAATCCGGGAATAAAGCCGCTTGAGCCGCGTCCGGATACTGCTCGACGAAAATGTCCCGGTGGTGGTCGAGGCGGGGCTATTGCGGCGCGGGTATGGCGTGGATGTGCTTCGGGTGGGGCGTCCGGATGCTCCCACCAAGGGATCAAGCGATCCCGAGCTATTGAATTGGTGTGAAGAGTTTGATTGTGTTCTGGTAACACTCGACCGGCGGACAATGCCAGATCACTTCGCCGCCCATCTCTCTGGGGGAAAGCATTCCCCAGGTGTTCTCCTGATGACCCGAGAGCTGCGACTTTCCATGATGATCGACGATCTGGAGTTAGTTATCAATGCTTCAGCGCCGGAAGATTGGCTCGATCGTCTTGTGACTCTGCCCCTTTGAAATTTTACAGAAACGGTGAACACAAAACCCACAGCTGAAGCCTTCGCCGTTTTCATGAAGAGGGCTGTCTGCACCGATGCGATGTGGGGCGTATGTGGGGCGAATTCCACCCCACAACATCCGTTGTTCTGACTCCATAAATTGGGAAATCCTTTCGTAGAGCCAATCTCCAAGGCACGACTTTGTCGAAACCCACCAAGAGAAACACGGCCTGAAAACTCCTTGGCCTAACTCGATATCTTCAGGCTCGTCGGCTGAGTGCGCACGACGGCCCGTAACCGGCTGTAATCGGCATCACAGGCGCGCCTGCAGACCTAGGAGCTCTTCGCTTGATCGCAAGATATTCCATTGACGGAATATTCCCTAGGAGTTATAATGATAAGGTCAGGAGGATGATTCTGGACCCGGACAAATCGGCGCGCCTTGCTGAGTTCTTCCGTCGGCTAGGAGCTGCCTTGCCGGCCAAATCTCGTGACGAGGCGTTGGAGCTGCTCTCTGTCTTGCTAAACGAAGTTGAGGACGAGCTGACAACCATCCCTTATCAACCCGAGGCATGGGAGTCTGACGGGCGAATGTACCCTCCTCAGGAGGACAGCGCACGACGGGTCGATGGATATCCCCGAGTAGTCAGGTATCGAAACCGCGGCCACAACACTTTCATCTCGGAGAACGGCGCAATAGAGATTCAGGAAATTCAATCCGGCCAAAGACTTTTCGGCAAACCAGGATCTGATGGCAAGGGAGTGTGGGATTGATGAATGCGATCCAGGTCCTTGAGCAGCGGGTGCGGCAGCGGTTTCCTTCTGCCAAGGTATCTTTGGACCCAGCAGAAAAGCCCACCGGTTCTTGGTTTCTCGACCTTGATCTCGAAGGCTATCCTATGACCATAGAATGGCGGCCGCGGGCTGGCTTCGGCATAGTTGCAAAGCGAGAATCTGGCTACGGGGAAGGAGTCGACGTGGTTCTGCCCGACCTTGAATCAGCAGTGCGTCGAGTCTTTGGTCTCTTACTTGCCAAGAGCAAAACTTCCCCGCCATCTACGGTGAGACTTAGGGAACTTCGCGCCTTTCGTGGACTGTCTCAAGTCGAGCTCGCAAAATCGTTAAGAGTGAATCAAGCAGCAGTATCGAAGCTTGAGCAGCGGACGGACTTGCGACTGGCAACGCTCCGGCAAGTCGTCCGTGCCCTGGGCGGCGAACTCGAGATTCGCGCTCGCTTTCCAGACTCAACATTTGAGCTGGATATTGGTGAAACGGCCTCTACGGATTCTTCACGAAAGACACGCACCAAACAGCCGGTCCGTGCGAAATCGAAGGGTAGCCGGCGACGAGCCTGATAAATGCTTGTATCGTCCAGACGCTCGAGAGTAGGACTGGACCGTCGAAAGAGAATGAATCAGTCCAGCCGATTTGTTCAAATTCGAAGTGGGGCGAGTGTGGGGCGAAATTGGCCCCAAAACATCCGTTGCTCTCGTTCCTACCAATTACAAAACCACTCTCAGAGCCAATCTCCAGACAATGAGAAATTGAAAATTCGCTGCCCGAAACACGGCCTGAAAATCCGTGGGTCCACGGTTCGATTCCGGGCTGCGGCGGCTCGGGCAGTATCCCGATGGCGGAATGCGTGAAGAAGGCGTTCCAGGAACTGGGTCCACTTGGTGATGGATTGGTGTTCCCTGGGCACCGGCTGGGTCATCGACCTGGGGACCCAGTGGACACGAACAAGGTACTCACCGGCAAGCGGAAGTCCTTGCTGACCAATCTCCAGCGGGCAGGAATTAGCACTGAGAGAGTCTCGCCGCACAGCTTCCGGCACACCTTCCGAACTCTGCTGGAAGAGACCGGGGCGCCCTACGGCGTGGCTCACGCGCTGGGCCGCTGGAGCAAGAAAGGCAAGGACATGAGCGCTCGATACCTCCACCCCTCAGACGAGCAACTCCGCTACGCCCTGGCGCAGCTCGAGACCCGCGTCTTTGAGCCATCGAACGTCATCCCCTTCCCCCAGCAGGCCGCCGCGCAGTAGACATTCCGCCCGCGCCGTGTCCTCGTACGTCACCCCATGCCTGCCGCACCGCTGCTATACTTTTCCCGAGCCGCACGACTGCCAGGAGGACCGCCGTGGCCGATACGGAAAAGCTGAGCTGGGACGAGATGAAGCGCCGATTCCCGGACGAGTTCGTGGCCATCGTCGATCCTGAGCACGATGCAGAGGACCAGCTGACCGGTGGCACCGTGGTCGGCCACGGGAAGAACAAGCACGAGCTGCTGGGCCTTTTACGTGGCCTTGGGGCGAAGCACGCCGCCTGCCGCTGGACCGGCATCATCCATGGCCGCGTCCGCCTGGTTCGACTGCCGGACGAGAAGTGAAGTGGGGACGACCTTTCGATCCCTCCGCCGAGGCAATCTGGGTTGAGGCAACTCTGGAGGGAGCCGACGGTACGACCCGCGACTTGATCCTGGTTGTGGATCCCGGAACCTCCGAGACCATCATCGACGAGCAGTTCGCCTTGAACGTTGGGTTGGATCGCTCGAAGTCTCTGGGGGCCGCTCGCTATAGGGGTGCCAGCGGCGTTCAGGAAGGGTACTACGTACCGGCTCCTCGCCTCAAAGTCCTGGGACGCATCCTGACTGACTTCAAGATCGCGGCCTGCCCCTTCGACAAAGACCTGGAGACAGATGGCCTGGTGGGCCTGGACTTCCTGCGGAACACGGTCCTGACCCTCGACTTCAAGCGCGGCCGGATCATCCTGGAAGACTGACCCTCCTGCCGATGACGACCCCGATGACGATCCGTTTCGAACGTCGTCATCACCCCAAACCCGCACCCAAAGCCACTTTGTGACGATGATGACGACGCCAGCCCTATTTAACCACTCTGCAGATATTTCCCCGAGCCCTCCGACCAGTGAAGTGTGCCAGGTGTGTGCCAGGCACCCATCGCGGCAGATGTGCCACTCCCGGTGAAACCTCGCTATTTGGCTCTGGATGCGGATTCTCCGCAGTCCCTTCCTCCCCTTCCTGGGGGGAGCAATCGACTGAAAATCCTTGGCGCTCCGCCAAGCTGTGCCCTGCGAACAAGGAGTGACGACTCCTTATGGAGTTGCGAATCTCCATTTCGAGGACGCACGCATGTATCACAGAGTTGGTACCTTGGTGGTTAGGCCGGTTGATGGTGTCCCTTCGGCAAGCGTGCATTGCTCCGAGCGCGGAGTCATGCAGACTTGCCGAAGGGACACGATCAACGGCGCGCAACCCGCGTCATGGTGCAGCGCGGGATGACAAGTCTGGGCAAGGTCAAAACGAATTGCACCACTCTGGAGACTATGAGGCTATACCCCGGACATGAGCACCGCCAGACTCTCCACACCAATCGAACGCGGGTCCCACGTGGTCAAATCCGCTGTATCTGCTGGGCGTTCGTCTACGGGTGAAGATCTCCGGTTTTCAACCGGAGGAGCCGGGTTCGAGTCCCGGACGCCCTATCTGGGTGGTTCGTCTACCGGTCGAGGATGCCCGGTTCTCAGTCGGGCGACGGTGGTTCAAATCCCTCACCACCTGCTCATTTCTCGCTTTGCCTTCCGCGTGAAGCGACGGCCCGCTTGGGCCAAACGCACATCCCCACACCAGCAACGACAGGCGTAATCTTGGCCGCCTGGTGTAGTGGCAGCACACCGCGCTCTGAACGCGTGGGTCGGGGTTCGATTCCCTGGGTGGCTATCGCAGGTAGCTGGTGTAAGCAGCACGTCCCGGCTTTGACCCGGCGCGGTCCCGGTGCAAGTCCGAGGCGGGGCGTCACTCTAACGCGGACCGGTACTTCAGTGGCAGAAGGGCGCACTCTTAATGCGCACGTCCTGAGTTCGATTCTCAGCCGGTTCACTCCCCCAACCAGTAGCTCAGTGGTTGAGCTCCGGATTCTTAACCCGGCGACGTGGGTTCAACTTCCCACTGGTGGTTCACTTCAATCCACGGATAACTCAGCGGCAGAGTCTCCGCCTTTTAAGCGGGTGGTCGAGGGTTCAACTCCCTCTCCGTGGTTTTCTTGCACCGTGCCGGATCCCGTCACGATAGGCCCCAATCATGATCGCGATCATCCACAACGCTTCATCGAGTTGTTCCCGGATCCGGGAGGCTTCCGTATGACGCGTTGAAGAGTCGACGGTCCAGAGGCCCCCTGATTTTACAAGGAACCGGGGGCTTTCTTTTTGCGCCAGTTTCCTCGCGGCGGGGGCAGTGCTCTGCAAAAGTACTGGAGTGGGTTCGACTCCCACCTGGCGTTCTTTCAATTCGGTGGAATGGCCCAATGGTACGGCACCGGCCCGGAAAGCCGGCGAGCTGCGGAAGATCCCGCGGCGTCCGAGTTCGAGTCTCGGTTCCACCGCCATGTACGGAAGGCACGCGGCCGGCGCCGCAACGGGGGCGCGAAAACCCGGACGCGAAGTCGAAAGGCCTCGGGGGATCGACACCTCTGCCTTCCGCACACGGAGGCTCAACCCGTCTTGGAGTTCGGGGACGAGCTGCTACCTCGGCCCGTGGGGAAACCCGCGGAATCGGTTCGAATCCGATAGCCTCCGCTTTTCTCGCACCGGCTCGATCCGGGATCTCCTATCCTAAGAACCTATCCTAAAACCTAGCAAAATCGTTCTCATGACTGTAAACTGACCCGTCTCCCCGGCATAAGGATACCCGGGAGATGGAGTGTTGATGCCTGCAAAAACCAGGGCGGACAATGACGTCCACCAGCGTTTCGAATTGAGTGATGAGATGTGGGAGAAGCTGAAACCTTTGCTCCCCGCACAGCCACCGCCTGATCCGAGGGGCGGTAGACCGCCGGTTGAGCTTCGCGCGGTCGCTAACGCCATCTTCTTCGTTCTGCGGACGGGCTGCCAATGGAAAGCGTTGAAACGCGCAACGTTTGGGTGCAGTGGATCCTCCGCCCATCTGTACCTCCAGAAGTGGGTCCGTGCGAAGGTATTCGAGAAATTCTGGAAGGCCGGTTTGTACGAATATGACGACCTGAGAGGGATTCAGTGGAGGTGGCAGGCGGCAGATGGTGCAATGACCAAGGCCCCTTTGGGGGGGGCGCTACTGGTCCGAACCCGACTGACCGGGCGAAGAAAGGTACGAAGAGATCGCTCCTGACCGACGCGGCTGGAGTACCTCTCGGTCTGGCTGTTGCCGGCGCCAATGTACCTGATATGAAGATGTTGGCGGACACGATCGAGAGCATTCCAGTGGACCGCCCCGCAGGAGAAGAGGTGACGCAGCATATGCTTCTCGACAAGGGCTACGACTACATCACCGTATATGACCTAGTCGACGACGAGAACTATGTAGGACACATCGCGCAACGGTCGAACTCACCAATGCCGGACCGAAAACGTACACCGGGTCGAAGAAAATCACGGCGCTGGGTCGTCGAACGAACCCACGGATGGATGAACCGATTTCGGCGCATAATGATCCGCTGGGAAAAGAAAACGAAGAACTACATTGGACTACTGCACTTTGTTTGCGGGATACTGGCATTTCGAGCGGCTGGGGTTTTAGGATAGGTTCTAAGAGCATGGCCATCACGACCACCAACACATTCCCCGGTGCGTCTCGGCCAACCCCACCCCCGCAACCGTCTCCCCGACGGCGTATATAGCCCTGCGTTCCCGGTCTTCGGGCCGTTAGCTCACCAGTAGAGCGCCAACCTTATAAGTTGGAGGAACGTGGGGCAGCACCACGACGGCCTATTCATCAGGCTCCCGATGCTCCCGCCGACGGACCGGCTCTGTCCCTGCGAAGGATGGCGATGGCGTTCCATTCGCCACGGGAGCATACGCACTCACCAACGGACTGGAGGAAATCCTCCGAAGGTTTCCTAGGTGGTTCAATTCCACCTGAGTGCATTACGGGGTGTAGCGCAGAGGTAGCGCGCCTGCCTTGGAAGCAGGAGGTCGCGGGCTCGAAACCCGCCATCCCGATCCGTTTGCACCGGTGGTCTAACTGGACAAGATGCTTGGCTTCTAACCAAGTCGATGCGGGTTCGACTCCAGCCCGGTGCATTCGTGCGCGGCAGCTCAATCGAAAGAGTCCCTCGGTGCACCGCGGCATCAAGCGTGCGGATATGACGCGAGCATGCTCTCCTTCGTAACGCATACTGGGACTACGGATATCGCGGCCGGCGTCGGTGCCGGCGGCTGGTCCGACCTGTAGCGCTCTCGAAAGCAAGATAGCGCCAACAAGGCCCCCGGACCAGTGAGTGGTCTGGGGGCCTTCTCTTTTCTGGGGGTGTCGTCTAACGGGAAGACATCTGCCTTGCAAGCAGAGGATCAGGGTTCGACTCCCTGCATTTCCATCGTATCCGCGTGGCCAAACGGTAAGGCGCCGATCTGATACATCGGAGTCCCACGTTCAACTCGTGGCGCGGGTACCAGTGCGTTTTGGCGGTTGGTCCGAGTCTGGTCGATGGCGGCAGTCTTACACACTGCAGGCGTCAGCCCGCGGGGGTTCAAATCCCTCACCGCCAATGTTCTGCAATTTGTCCCGACGAGGGTGAAGAGTCGAGCCGCTCCGTTGTCTGCGGAGAGTAAGCGCGTTCAAGTCGCGTCGTCGGGGCCAGCTTTACGAAACGGTTGGAGGTGAAACTGCGGTGAATTCTGAACATCTCATGGCGAGAGTGGCCGACCAGTCAGGCAACCGCTTGTGAGGCGGCATCATGCGGGTTCCACTCCCGTCTCTCGCCCTTTCGCGGCCGTAGGATAACGGCAGTCCAGGAGTGTGCCACGCTCTGGGTCCGGGTTCGATTCCCGGTGGCCGCTTGGTGCGGGGCCGTTTGCAGGCGAGGCGTTGATGGGTGCATGGCTGGTTTCCAACCAGCTGGAAGGGGTTCAAATCCCCGCGTCTACTTTCGGTGCTCTCATGGCTCAGTGGTACAGCGCCACCTTGGTAAGGTGGAAACTCTGGTTCGAATCCAGGTGAGAGCTTCAGTGCTCATATAGCATAGTCGGCAGTGCGCTCCGCTCGTACCGGAGATGCGCCCGTTCAATTCGGGCTGTGAGCTTCGCCCTCGGTAGCACAGGTGGGAGTGTGCCCGGCTTGTACCCGGGAGGTCCGGCTTCGACTGCCGGAGAGGGCTTTCAAAATTCTTGCACCCATTTCCCCGTCGAGATTCTATCCCCACCATGCCGGCCGAACTGGCTTTGTCCAATCTCACCGAGGAGTGCACCGTGATCGCCGCCCGATCAATTCCCACGATCGCTGCGGTTGTCGCTTCTTCGGTTGTTGCCGTTCGGCCGGCCCTTTATCGCCCTACCCTTCGCTGGCCTTTGTGGCGCCCACTGTTTACGGGGCCCGCACGGGCCTGCCTTCTTCAGCGTTCCTCTGCTCTGCCAAATATCGGGGCCAAACGGCCCAATGCAATTCCCCGTTGCGGGGCTGCTACCTGAATCGATTGCAGGCACGATCGGGCGGCTCTAAACCCGGACCGTGTCGATTCGATTCCGACCCCCGCAACCATTCCTTAGCCTGGGTAGCTCAATGGCAGAGCGGTCGGTTGTTAACCGAATGGTTGGGGGTTCGACTCCCTCTCTGGGCGCTCCTCTCTTTACGGTAAATCTCCCACAGGTCCTTGGTGTAACGGTAGCATCGACGGCTCCAACCCGTCGGGTCTCGGTTCGAAACCGAGGGGGCCTGCCAACTTGCCCGTCTGGTCCAACAGGTAGAGACACTTCGCTCAAGACGAAGGGGTTCCGGGTTCGAATCCCGGGGCGGGCACCAATTCCCCGATCTGGCGTAGGTGGTCCACGCGCCGCACTGAAGAAGCGGAGGATCCGGTTCGATTCCGGGCTGCGGCACCATTTAAACCCGCTTCTGATACGGGTTTTCACTTGCCCACCTTCCTTTCGTCGTGTCCCGAAGTTTCTGCAAATTGCCACATGGGGCAATTTGAAACCTGAATTCGGGAGGCATTACGGAGAGAAAACAGCTCTTGGAGCACGACCGTCAGGGAAGACCGCCGTGGCCAACATCGAAAAGCTGAGCTGGGACGAGATCAAGCGCCGGTACCCCGACGAATGGGTTGCGCTGATTGATCACGACTGGCCCGACACCCTCCCCGAGCCAATCTCTGGCATTGTCTACGCCCACGATCCTGACCACCAATCGCTTCTGGACAGGCAAAAGCATCTTAAGGCAGCCGCCATTCTTTGGACCGGCATGACCCGGGGCCAAGCCCTGAAAGCGACACTCCGTGTGGGCCGTCCCGTTTGACCTCGCCCGGGGCGAGATCTGGGTCAAAGCCCGCGTCCATGGGCCGCTGGGGTTCCGGGATGTCAAATGCCTCTGGCACCCCGGCGCTTCCAAGACGATCGTGAACACTCCAGTGCTCGACGCTCTGGGCTACAGCGCGAAGATGGGCTGCCGATGCAGAGACTCTACTTGACTGGACGGCGGCGTTCTACGCCAAAGGTGACTCTGCGCGGCGGGACAAAGAAATAGACAAAGAACGAAGACTGTATGTAAAGCGCATCCGCGAGCACATGTACAACAAGCCTTGGGATAAACATTGACGATGACCCGCTTGATAGCATTTGCTTTTCTGCATTTCTGGGTTGTGGCAGCTCCGGCGCTCACGAAGCAGCCACCAACTGAGTACGCATACGTCGTATTCAATGCACAAGCGGTCAAAGTAAATATACGAAACGGACGAGTCGACGGGCGAGTCGAATTCTTCGATCAATTTGGTTCCGTATGCTCATGCGCCCTCTCACCCGATCAAAAGTGGATCGTCATCTGCCGGGACTTGGCACCAGACAAAATCCGCTATGCGGCAATAGAGATTCCTACACTCCGACTCGGAACCCCTGATGAAGTTCGGTGCCTCAAAAGGTATGTAAATCCTGAAGAAATTGCCGATCCGTCAACTGATCTTGCTTGCGAAACGCGAGAGATATCAACGGGCGCGTTCTTCGATACTGGACCCCGAACTATTGACCTGCGCCGACGAGACTCAAGACGTTTGCTGGGGACGATCAGGCTTAGGTCTACTCCCCACAATTGCAGATACGAGAATCCGGTGGTAGCCATCCCTACCAAGGACCGCCTGCGACTATTGCTCCTCATGGCAAACTAACAAATTAATTCCCGAGGGCTGGATCACTCCGCTCAGCCCGACTCTCCAACGTCACCATCTGCGGTCCTCGGAATGCCAACCGAGACAAAAGCGCCCTGCCTCGTCAAGCATCGAGCGCGGTATCCCCCGTGAGACTCGTACTTCTTGGACTTCAATGCAAACCCAATACCAGTTGGTACAAGATTCGGCCGTTCTCACGCCACTGCTGCAAGGTCATCCGGTCCCCCCAAGATGAAACTTTTCGGCTTCGCCATCACGTCCTTGAGGAAAGCGTCGTCCTTGGCCAGCCGTTCCTTGAACTCGTTCCTGGTCATAGCGATGGCATTTACTGAACTCGGCACGCCTCGCAAACCCTGATCAGCAGCGGGTCCTAGAAAAAGGCGCATTCTTGAAGCCGGCCTGAAAATCCGTGTGTCCCCGGTTCGATTCCGGGCTGCGGCACCGTTTCAACCCGCTTCGGATGCGAGTTTCCGCATTTCCACCTTCTGTTCGTCAAGTCCCAAAGTCGCCGCTGAATTGCCCCACGGAGCAATTTGATTCTCCATTTGAGGAGGGGTTTGGGGCCGAAAACAGCTCCTGGATTGCCGCCCTTGCGCTGATTGTTACAAACAAATGGTCCGTGCGCCTGTGGCAGGAAGGGGCTCCTGCGCCAGGACCCGGGGACCGCATTTATACTTCGCCCAAACTGCATAACCGCCAGGAGGACCGCCGTGACCGACACGGAAAAGCTGAGCTGGGACGAGATCCGGAAGCGCTACCCAGATGAGGGGGTGGTGCTGGTCGACTACAAGCACCATTGCGCGAGTTCATGTCCGTCCGTGGGTAGGCCTGGCCAATTCGCTCTCGCAAACCTCCAGTATCTCGTGAGCAATCTCTTCCTCCACGAGATCCATCGCGAAATGGGCCGCGACGTAGCACAATGCAAAGGCGAGTTTCGGGTCGGCCTCAACACCTTTTCTTGCAGTATCTCGCGCAGTATTGACGACATAATTCGCGAGAGCGGTCTTCCGGATAGTGTCAGCCTTCTTGCCTGTCGGCTTCCAGCCACGGAACTTTAGTGCGACCAACGGAGCGATATGGAAAAGCTTGTCGTCGGTAATCTTGACGCCGGCTATCGGCCCGAAGGACTTCGCTTCTTCGGCATCCATCCACGCAAGCGCGATTTCAGCCAACCACTCTACGAGTGTCGTAGGAATCGGCCGGGTTGCTCTTTTGCCTGGTTTTGGGAAGGTTTCGCTCATCGCCGCGCCCTTGCCTTCGCTTTGCCTTTGGAGGCTTTCTCCGCCTTGAAGGAGTAGCTGTCGCTTTGGAACACGAAAAACGTCCCGGCGAGTGTACCGTCAGGCTCGATGGTCGCCTCGCCTCGACCTGTCGTCTCATCGCATTCGTCGTGTCCGGCCCAACAAAACGCTACACACGGGCTGCCAGATATCTTGGCAAAACGAGCGTCGATTTCGCCCTGTACCAGGACGAACTGAAATTCGCCCGACCCGTTCTTTCCAAACTCGATGAACGCCGGCACGTCCTCGTCGATGGTCTCCTGATCGAAGTCGAGCATCTCGATGATCCGCCATCGCCCTTCAAACTTCTGGGCGATAGGACGTACCGTTTCGCGCTGGGACTTCCGTTCGCTCGGACGCTTCCCGGCTTGCGGTTTCGCTGCCTTCATTGGCTGTCCACCTCACGTCTTTCGGACTTCGCGCCCAACATGATATCATCAGGACCGCGAGGGATGGACTGTTCTCACGAGACGTGTCAATCCCGTCCATCGCTTGCAGGTAAATCATGGTCGGTCCAGGTCGAAACGATCCATGCCCATGCGGCTCAGGCGATAAGTACAAGCGTTGTTGTCTGCGCCTCTCCTCGATGTCGAATGAGCAGATTGAGACGAAAATTCAGTCCCTCGAAGAGTTGATAGTCCTTACTGAATCCTTCGCTACGCGCGCGCCGATCCGACCCGAGGTGCAAGCAGCCATTCGAGGAATTATCGCGGAAAGGAACTTGAATTGGGCCGACCCCGAATAGCTGATAACATTCATTGAACCGTTAGTCGCGACCAGCAAATCCGATCCTGAGAGCTTGGAAACCGCAGTCCTGGCCGGCAATTTCCTATGGGGTCTCTCTCTCGTCCGTGACGAGAAGGAGAGGCAGGAAGCGATCCGGGTCTTCACCGACAGGACGGGACTTGGGGCGTTGGGTGACGCGGAAAATTTTCGGGTGATTGCCGGAATGATGAGAAATCGCCATCGGGCGCTCTTTCCTGAATTGCATACAGACACTACTAATTTGGAGAAATCACTCTAAGTAGAGCCCGTTCGCTTGTCAGTCTATTTCGATCGGTTCTTCCGGGTATTTCGTGGGCCGGATCTGGAGCAGCAGGAACCCATAGGATCTCAGGAGAGGACGTTGGAGGGTCAGATCAGTCCACCAAATTGCGATTCCCGACGTCGGGACGGTGGAGACCCGGATCGACCCCCATATGGAGAGCTCTGGCCGGGTTCTTCGGTGCGGAATGACTCCGGGAGCGCCGAATTTTCACTCACGGAAAGTCGTCAGGTCCGGTCAGCCCCCCGGTGGCCCTGGTCGTGACCTGCCGCCAGGCGCCACCTCGGTTGACTTCAAAGCGGCAGGTTCTCTCCGTCAGTAGGCGGCCCGCTGGCAAAGTCCCAGCGCGTAGTCGGCCCACCATCCCCAGGATGGGCCGCCATTGCATGCACCGTCCGACATGCCGGGAGGTTTGATCCACTCATAGGCATCGCAGAGCGGGTCGCTGGTGATGGTGGTGGGACGCGGTCCCAGGGCCCGGCCAGGCGGATTGCACCAGATACTCCCATTCGGTCCCAGACCGTTACGTCCGGTGTCGATGATGTAGTGTTTGCCTCCCACCTGCTGGGAGATCTGGTTCCCATAGGTCTGGCAGGACACGGTGGTGCAGAAGTTGGAAATGTTGAGAGCGAAGCCGTCGGCCCGCGCAATGTTGGCCATCTTGAGCCGACTGGCCATGAGGGTGGCACTCTTCCAGTTGGGGTTTCCCGCGTCGATGTAAACTGCCGATCCCTGATTCTTGAACAGGGTCACCGCGTTGCCGATGAGTTGGTAACGGGTGGTCTGATCGGCGGCGCTCAGACAGTCCAGTCCAGCCAGCGCGTCCGGCTCCAGCACGACCATGGCGCGCGTCGTCCCCAGAGTGGAGACCAGTTGCTTGACCCAGGTCGTGTAGTTGGCTGGTGTGGTCGAGCCACCGGAGGCCAGCCCACCGCAGTCCCGGCGGGGAATCTGAAAGACCACCAGAAAGGGCGTCTTTCCAAGCTGCTGCATCTGGCGAACATAAGACACCAGTGCCGCCGGCACGGTGGCGTCCCCCCCGTTCGCCCAGCGAGCCTGCGGCTGAGTGGATATCTTTCGGATCTGGGTCGCGTCAGCGGGCCGGGTCGTCTGCCAGGCGCTCACCTGCATGGCTGCGTACGAGTTGGGATCGACCCACAGCTTCGCTGTAGCGAAGGGGCTCGTGGTGCTGGTGCGCGGAGTGAATTGAGGAGCGACCGGGACGGGGGCGTTTTCCAGGCCAAGAACGTCCTGAACGCGTCCAGCGAGCTCTGCTGGAATCGTCGGTTCGACATCGGGAGCGTGGAAGTGCTGGCCCGCCGTTGTCACATAGTCCACCAGGACCACTCCAAAAACTTTTTCCACCGCTCCGGCGGGACCCTCCACGTCGAGTCTCTGCAGAGCGGAATAACGTCTCGTTACCCACAACCCCCTCTGAGTACTGAAGTTCACGACAGCCTCGTAGTTCTCGGAGGTTGTACTCTGCGGGGATAGGACCAGGGTCAGACCAATGAGTTTTGCTGGTTCGAGACGCCCAGCAATCCGCGCGTCCAAAATGGCGCGAACCGGGATATGTGCACTAGCAATGCAAGAGACCGGCAGGACGAACAACAAGAACGATCGAACAAATCTACGGTACATACTCTCAATTCATTCATGTGCCGAAGCAGAGCTTGCTTGATCCATGAATCATCTCTCGTCGTATCTGCTAAATATCCGCAGATAGACGATTTAATACAACGACACGGAAAGCGCTGTCTTCCGAGACGCTTCAAGGATACAGGCTTGAGCTTCGGTCTACCACAACAGATTCAAAGGAGCGTTCCACCGTTCTGCCAGATTCCGAAGTCTTGGAGTCTCAGCTGATCCGTGACTTTGATCGGACGTCCTCGTGACTTCAAGAACGGCAGCAATACATTCGAAAGGGCAATCCAGCGCGGACTCCGGAGAGTCCCTTTCGATATCAGCGATCCGATCGAGTTTCGCTGTTCAAGCGAGTAAGTGTACATTTTACCGTTCTTCGTTCTTGCACAAATGCCAGCATCTACAGCCGATTACAGCGATAGCTGCACGGCGCACTTGGTAAAACACACGATCTCTTCCGGCATCCGGCGGACGGAGGTACGAACGTCTCCTCGCAATAGGAACACACGCAGCTATTCGCGCTAACTCCGAAGAGAGCTCGAAGGCGCAATGAGAGTTGTGCCGGACGGGAAAAGTTCAGCTCACGACTGATGGGTTCACTCTTTCCCGCTCTCACGGCAGTCCCCGCGCTACACGTACCCGGGGACCAGGTCAACGCGATGACGGGGGGCTTGGTCGTGCGAATACGCGGGCGGCCGAAGGGGCATACACGTCCGCAACGACGTCTTTGCTGGGCTAACCAAGATCGAGTAGGGACGAGGACGTCTCTCACAGCCTCGCATCCAAAGGTCTCCGATCGGCGAACGATCTGTCACGGGTAAAGGGGAAGTATGAGCCGGGAACGAAGGGTCGAGGTCATCGTGATCGGTGCGGGGAGTGCAGGCCTCCACGCGATGAGCGAGGTGCGCAAAAGGGCACAGGACTTCCTGATGATCCAGGGAGGACCCGACGGCACCACGTGCGCGCGTACCGGGTGCATGCCATCGAAGGCTCTCGTGCAGGCCGCGTCGGATTACCATCGCCGTCATCAATTTGAGGTGCAAGGAATTCGGGGATCCAAAGGGGTCACTGTGGACCTTGCTGCGGTACTGCGCCACGTCCGGAAATTGCGCGATGGCTTCGTGGAGGGAGTGATCGAATCGGTCGAGAAGCTCGGCGACCGGCTTGTACGAGGGTACGCCAGGTTCCTGGCTCCCGACCTCGTCGAGGTCGACGGGCAACGCTTTCGGGCGTCGCGGATCATTATTGCGACAGGCTCGCGCCCGGTGATACCCGACGGAACTCCGTCCGATCCCCGGATCTTCACCAGCGAGGAGATCTTCGAGCGTGAAAGCCTCGGTGGTCGTATCGCCGTTGTCGGAGCTGGACCCGAAGGAGTGGAGATTGCCCAGGCGCTGGCCCGCTTCGGACGTGAGGTGAGTCTCTTCGGTGTCGGCGGTTCCTTGGGTGGCGCCAGGGATGACCGCATCGTGGCCGAAATTCGGCAATTTCTTTCGCAAGAGCTCGATCTTCGGATCGGTGAGCGGGCGCGGATCTCAGCTGGTCCCGATGGTATCCGGATCGCGACCGGCGCCGAGACGCACGCATATGACCTTGTTCTGCTCGCGGCTGGCCGGAGACCGAATCTCGAGTCGCTGCGGCTGGAGACTCTGGGAGTTCCGTTGAACGAGCACGGCGTGCCTCCGTTCGATCGAAGTACCGGCCAGGTGGGGGACTTGCCGGTTTTCATCGCGGGCGACGCCAACGGAGGTCGCATGATCCTTCACGAAGCGGCCGACGATGGCCGCATCGCCGGCTTCAATGCAACCAGTGCCGAGCTGCGCTGCTTCCAGCGACGGACGCCGCTTTCCATCACATTCTCCGAACCAGCGATCGTTCAGGTAGGAGACCGTCTTTCAGACCTTCAGGCGGCCGCGACGATCACCGCCGAGGTGTCGTTCGCCGACCAGGGCCGTTCCCGACTCATGGGCCAAAACCTTGGATCATTGGTCGTCTACGCCGATCGTGAAACTGGAAAACTGCGGGGTGCCGAATTATGCGCACCAGAAGGTGAGCACCTGGGCCATCTTCTGGCGTGGGTGATCCAGGCAGGCCTCGACGTCCATCAGGTGCTCGCGTTGCCTTTCTATCATCCTACGATCGAGGAAGGTCTGCAGACCGCGATGCGCGACCTCGCCCAGCAGCTCTCGAAACGCAAAGACGCCGGTGATGCACACGATCTCGAGCTTTCCTCGGTAAAGCGCAGCTCTTCCGACTTGCAACAGTAACGGGCGGTTCGGTTCATGGCGACGCAGCACCGGCGCTTCAGGCCTCCAGGTGCTTCGGAACCAACGCGCAATCGGCGCAGCCGGCCAGGATCGACCTGGCCACCGGAACCGACAGCAGCTGGACAAGCGCAATGAAGAGCAGCGCGTAGCGCAGGGCGAAGGCATTGGAGACTGTGTACGCCAAGGTTATGAACAGCCCGCAGCCGATGAAGCGGCCGATGTAGAAACCGAACTCCTGACTGAAGATGTACGCATAGGTGTTGCGTCCCTCGATGGCGGCCACAGTGTCGATCACCAGCATCTGGATGGTGAAGTAGGCGATGTCCGTGAGGGGACGACCCAGCACCAGAAAGAGCATGAAGAGAAGGACCCCCAGCTTGTCGAAGAGGATCGCGTTGGCGGTTGTGCCCACGGTGAACAACAGGAGTCCGGCGGCAAAGAAATAGATGCGGTGCTGCGGTCCGGTGGTGCGGCAGACGATATAGAGAAGCGCGGCGGACAACAGCCCGCTCGCGGAGAGAAGCGAACCCAAGGATCCTTCCTTACCCACCAAGCTCATCACCAGCATCGCCGGTGCAGTGACGATGTAGCCTTGTGAAATCCCCTTCAAGAGGGCCAGAAGCTGCATGCGATTCCAGAGCCAGTGGTAACGAAAGTAGACGAATTGCGTGACCGGTGGATTCCGGAACGCCCCCCGGTGTACGACGGCGGCGGCCACGAACGTGAGCACAAAGACAACGCCCGTCACGATCTGGTAGGCAACGTCCACGCGGCCAGCACTGTCTCCACCGACTTTGGCGATGAAGGCTCCGACCACCAGCGGAACGGCGATGTTCAGATTGGTCGCAAAGAAGTTCTCGAGCCCGTAGTAATAATTCCGGTTGGAATCGTCCGTGCTCGACAGCGCCAGGAAATCGCGGCTCGACCAGTACAAGCCGAAGGACATCCCCATCAAGAGCCCGGCCACCCCCAGTCCCACCAGACTCAATCCCGGAAGCGACATCATCACGACCATGGACACCCCGCTCAAGAGCATCCCCACGGAGTACAATCGCTTGATGCCGATGTACCGGAGCAACCATCCGTTGACGAGAAATGTAAATGGGATCCCCGTATACACCGCTAACTGGTAGACGACGACCATCTTCACGTCATCGGATTTCCGCATCACATATGCGCCGATGAACAGCTCGATCACCGGCATCACCAGGCCATAGATAAGGTTGGTGACGATCAGAACGCGCATGTCCCATGGATAGGAACAGAAAACCCGGTACTCATGGAGAAGTTTTTTCATGGACTGTGCCGCGCTCACGTCAAAGTTTGCAAAATTTGCTGGATCGAGAATCGGGCGCCACAGATGACGCTGTCGGAGGCGCCGTAGTAGATGGTCAAATCATCACCATCCACCATATGTCCGTTGGTGAAGACGACGTTACCGAAGAATCCTTCTGTCTCGTACGGCGCCAGAGGTTCCATGATGGGCTCCGCGGAGCGGGCCAACACTTTCCAGGGCTCCTCAAGATCGAGAAGGAGCGCGCCCAGGCAGTAACGGTTCGGGTCTTGCGTGGCACCGTGGTAGATCTCCAACCAACCAGACGAAGTTCGAACAGGAGCACCGCCGGCACCCACGCGGGCACTATCCCACATGCCCTTGCGGCTTTGGGCGACGCAGCGGTGATCACCCCAATGTTCCAGGTCCGGGGACCGCGCGATCCAGATGTAATTGCCGCCCAGGCCGATACTGCTGGGACGATGGAAGGCATAGTACATCCCGCCGATTCTCTCGTCGAAGATCGCGCAGTCCTTGTTGTGGGGCGGCAAGATCATCCCGTGTGATCGAAATGTGCGCCAGTCGCGGGTACTTCTCATCCCGACGCCAACCCCATGGGGCGAGACCTGGGTGTACGTCAGGTAGTAGGTATCGCCGATTTGAACCACGCGGCAATCCTCGATGCCAAAAGATTCCAGCTCGCCCAGGCCGGGAATGGGAGGGTGGGCCGGCGACTCCTCGAAATGAATCCCGTCGTCACTCACCGCCAGGCGGAGATGGGACAGCGTCGTCAGATACCCCTGGCCCCCGTAAGAAATGACCCTCGGATCGGAAAGATCGAGCTGGGGATCGGAATTGTTGAATTCCAGGATCTCCACCACTCCGTCGGGGTTCAAGACGGGAAACGACGTCTTTCCCGGTCGCTGCTCGGGCCGTTCGGCAATCCGCATCAACAACCAGGTGCGATGTTCGAAGCGGAAGACCCCCGGATTGAGCAGGCACTCCACGACGAGTCCGCTCTGGCTGGGGGGAATATCCTTCGGCCGCAGAAGGGGATTACCGGGAAAGCGTCTTGCGATATCTGCCATAGCTAGAAATTATCTCCTGCTCTCTCGAGGTTATAATCCACGACGACGTCATCGATGAGAAGCTTTCTTCCATGGCGCGTTTCTTTTGCACCAGCTGGAGCCAAGACGATCACGGCCGCTGTGTTGCAGTCCAGCCGTAGCACCGTTTGCCCGCGAGCTCCTTTGATGCAATACCGATGGGACACGAGATCATAGAGATCTCGCGACTTGTCGCCCACATCTATCCGCACATCCTTGATATTTGGATAAGGGTTATAATAGAGATAGGTTGGATAGGCCGCTTTGCGGAAGAAATCTGTGGCCAGGCAATCCAGTTGCAGGATCCTCTGATCGGTGGTCCGGTTCACCAGACTTGCGAAAATGCCCACATGGGAGGAGCCATACAAGCTGAACTGGGCGGTTCTCTCCTGTGTTCCCGCTCCCCAGTCGTCGCGGTCCGTGAAGATCGGCTGGCCGTGGCGGTTGGGGGAAAGGGCCTCGTAGGCGATCACGTTCCGGGTGAAGGACTTCAAATCCGGAGCGCTCTGGTAGCGATCCGGTATTTCGTACGGATAGAACAGGCGCGCTGCATTGGCGGCATTCAGCATCCACTTGCCGATGGCACGGGCGAATCGCGGGTCGTAACGGACCAAGGGGACCAGCGGTGACGCGGTGTCGAACGTGTTCATGAGAAATACCCGATGGCTGTCACCGACCAGCCCGGAGACTTCGTAGCCTCCCCAGCGGCCGACCACCGCGCCCCAGTCTCCGCCGCGAGCCGGGGTCGCTCCGCAGAAGCACCAATTCACCAGTTTGGGGATGTCGAAACGGGTATTCTCCTCGGCATTCATGCGCGCTGCCGTATAGGCCCCGAACGGAAGGAGCACCTCGTAGTAAGGATTGCGCCGCTCCGCCTCCAGGCTCTGCAGGGCCAGTCGGGCTCCTTCCAGGTACTTGTGATTTTTGAAACGCGCGTAGGCGGCGTACTGGAGCCAGGCGAAGCCGGCGCTGGCGTCCGGCTGCTCACACTGGTTCGCCAGGTGGGGAGTCATGGTCGCAAAGTCGATCCAGGTGTAGTGAAATCCTGCGGGTGCCTGTCGTAATACCGTGACGGCGCGGTGCATCCGCTCGGCGACCAGCTGCAGGAGTTCGGTGAATCCGGGTTCCTCCGGATACAGGGAAGCCAGCTGGAAGAAGAGGATATTGGGATAGAGGTGATACCAGAACTCGCGGGCATGCTGACCACCGGAGGCCGTAGGCTGGGGCGTCGTGAAGTTGGCGAAGACATTCCATCCGTTGGCGCGATTGAAGTAGTTACGGCACATTCTCACCCAATTCTGGCCGTACTGGTGGCTCTTGTCGATGCCGACGAGTGTCGCGCCCAGCACAGCGGCGATCGTGTTGATGGCCTCGTGGAACTCCCCGCCCCGGCTACCGGGGCCACCGCGCGCCTCCCAGGCCGAGCTGTACAGGCCGAACCCAACAGCATCGAAGTTCCGGCGCGCGGTATCGAGCCAGACCAGCGGTGCCTGCCCCGCGGGATCGAGATCGAACACCAGCGCGTCATACTCCCGGGCGACCCGCTTCCAATCCCGGATCTTCAGTGGATAGGGGTGATCCGGCATGCGCTCTATCTGAACCACGGCCCTCTGAAGGGTCGTTCTGGTGTCCGCTACGCCGGCGCGGGCCAGGGCCAGCAGAAGGAGCGCCCCGATCAGGCCTCCTGATCGCTTCCGCACCGGGAGCCAGCTTCTTCGATCCAAATGGACTCCCCCTCGGAAGATCGTTGCGATGATGATCGCACGTTCCGGGGTCGCCCGCCGCTCTCACGCACTTTCTCATCCAGATTCGCAAGATTCGCCCGCGATGCTCTGGCCCAGCAGGCTATTGAAACGCACAGCATAAGGATACCGGAACCTCGCATTCTTCAAGCTATGAATTCTTTTGATTCTTGGATCGCAAGGCGAGCATACTCTCGTGGGCTCCTCAAGGCGTCCCACAGGATGATTCGAGCAGGGCACCCAAGAGCTGGCTTCTGGAGCACACGAAGCTTTTTGCTTCAGCAATCTATTCATTACTTTGACATTGTGATACCATGCCCTGGCTGAAACGATCAGCCTGAGTGGGTTACCACCAGCTATTCGACTCGTCGTATGGGACACGCCATTCGCGATCAACAACTCTCCGGACCGCCGTCTCTCAAGGCGGTGGTTCACGACGTTCTCAATGTCGATGGTCCGCACGACAAGGTGGGGATCGCGTTTTCGCGATTCTCGATTCTTCTCGTTATCTTCAGCTCCACAGCCGTGATTCTGGATACCGTTGACTCCATCCAGCGGTCGTGGGGACACCTTCTGGACGGGCTTCAGGCCGGCACTACCTACGCATTTGCGATCGAATATATTCTCAGGATCTGGTCATGCAATGCGGAACCGCGATATGCTCATCCCGTTTTCGGGCGCATCAGACATGCTCTGACCCCATTGCGCCCTGTGGACGACGAAAAGTCAAACGGCTGACGTCAGCGATGTTACGACTGCCTCTAGTTAATTGAGTTTGGACTGTCCGGTCCGATCCGACGTCAACACAAGCGCGCGCAGCGTGTCTATATCTGGGCCGCCGCCAGGCGGGTACGGCCAGTCTCGGCGAGCTGCTCGATGGCCACCGCAATGTCTTCCACCAGGCCAGGTTCAAGCGCCGGTGAGCCGTCGGGACGCCGCGCCTCCAGAAGTGACAATGCCCAAGGAACGCGGGCCGAATCGGCAACCGACAGCATTCCCGGCTTCACGAGCCATTCGTGAATGGCAAAAGCCGCGGTGCAATCTGGAAGGGCTCCGTCACCCGCGAGGCGGAAGAGTCCTTTGAGTGTACCGTCCAGCGCTTGCCGCAGTGGCGCTGCCGCCTCTGTGGGAAATCCCCCACTTGCGAGGTGACGCGCGAGGCTCAGGCGGTTTTGTGCTGCATCGAGGTGATCGCGAACCGCTCTCAAGCGTTGTTGCTCGGGGTCCTCCGTTGTTGCGGGCAAGGACGGGGCACGGAAGGCTTCCACCGAGCGGTCACGATCGGTGAGGGTAGCGCCGAGCAAACCTGTCAACGCCTCGAAACCAGAACGGTCGAAGAGATGCACGGCCAGACGCGGACCATCGGGCGACAGGCCCTGTGTTACCTCGTCGATCACGCAGGACAGCTCGGCGGCAGCTTGGTCCACGACAACCAGAACACGAGGAAGGTCACTGGCTGGTAACGCTGCGGCCGACGGACCCGCAAGCTGCCGGACCAAGAGCAGCCGCCCGCCAAGCCGCTGCGCCAGGCGGTCGGCAAGAGTCTGCACCTGTTCGGCAAGCGTCAACGGCACACGGGACGCCGGCGTGACGGCAGGCTCGGCGCGTTCTTCGGATGCCTCTCTGGAGAGCAACGCCTCGGGTGCCTTGGGGACCGATTCTTCGTCGCTGAGCATGACGCGCAGGCGCGCGAGCAGCCCGCGATTCTTTTCGAAGACCAATTCATCGCCCGCATCAGAGCCGAGCACGGCGTGGAATACCTGCCGCTTGGCCGCCAGCGTGTCCAGCATCCGCTCTTCGAGGACTCCCTGGGCGACCAAGTTGATCACCTGGACAGGATTCGACTGCCCCATCCGGTGTGCCCGGCCGATCCGCTGCTCCAGAACGGCCGGGTTCCACGGGAGGTCCAGATTGATGACCAGGCTCGCCGTTTGCAGATTCAGCCCAACGCCGCCCGCGTCGGTCGAGAAGAAGAGTTTGCAGTCCGGGTCTTCCCGGAACCGGTCCAGCAGCCCTCCCCGCCGGGAGGTCGGGACCGATCCGGCCAGCTTGACGTATCCCAGGTTCAGCGGCTTCGCGCACCGCTCGATGGCCAGGTCGATCATTCCCTCGAAGGAGGAGAACACCACCGCCTTTCGACCCGCGTCCCGGATTTGCTCCTCCAGAAGGCCCGCCAATTCGGTCAGTTTCGGCGCCGTCTGTCCCCGCACCTTTTCAGAAAGCCCTGGATCGTGCAGCTCCAACGCATCACAAATCACGCGCATCTTCTGCAATGCCATCATGAGGCGCTTATGCTCGGAGGGCGTAAGTGGTCGCCTTTCTGCAATCGAGGCCAGATGAGTGGCGACTTGCCGGAATTCTTCGTAGGGTTCAAGCTGCGCGGGAGTCATCGGGACCAAAAATGTCGAGTCGACTCGGGGCGGCAACTCGGAGAGGACCTCTTGCCGGGTGCGCCGCAACAGCACCGGCGCAAGCCTCTTGCGCAGTTCGTCGAGATTCTTCAAGCCCAGCACCTTGTAACTGCCGCTGGCGCGGCGTTCGAGCTGGAAGTAACGGGAGTTGAATTGCCACAGCGGGCCCAGGAGCCGGGAGTCGACCACCTGCATCAGACTGTAGAGCTCGTCCAGGTTGTTTTCGAGAGGCGTTCCCGTGAGGACGAAGACAAAACGGCTCTTGAGATCCTTCACCACCTGGGCGGTTTTGGTACGCCAGTTCTTGATCCGCTGCGCCTCATCCAGGATGATCAGCTCCGCCCCCAGGCTCTCGAACATCCTGGCGTCGCGCAACAGAAGTTCGTAGTTCACCAAGGTGAAGAACGAAGGCTCACGATACAACTGGTCTCGCTTGGACGAAGGCCCGCCGACGACCTCCACGGGTACGGAGGTGAATCGCCGGATCTCACGGGCCCACTGGTGCTTGAGGGATGCCGGAGTCACCACCAGGACGCGACGGATTCCACGCAGTTCGCGCAGCATCAAGGCGGCTGCAATGGCCTCCAAGGTTTTGCCCAGCCCCATATCATCGGCCAGAAGAGCCCGCCCCTTCGTCGCGAGATGCAGCATCCCCTCGACCTGGTAGGGGTAAAGCTTGGTACCGACCACATCCAGTGATCGCCGCCCGGCTTCCACTTCCCCCAGAAACCAGGCGCGCTGCCGATCGTGTGCGGCCCAGTCGACCAGCAAGCTGGCATGCTGGAGCACATCGGGACCTATACGGATGCGGGCCTTCTGGCTGACTTTCAGGCCTTCAATCTCTTGCACCAGTGCGGGAACGCGCTCGGCGACATCCCCGACCAGGCGGCCCTCGCCATCGAAATACCGCTCCACCAGCGCCCGGACGGTGCCTTTCAGATTGTTCGTGACACGAGCAACGACCGTGATCTCCTCGTCGTAGCGCAGATAAATGTCGGCCAGGGGTGGAGCCCACCGTTCCGTATCTTCGACTCTGCCGCTCAGCTTCCGGGTCAGCAGAGCCAGCGTCGCCTCCACGTGCTTGCAGGTCCCGAGGAGATTGGTGCGAAAGTCCGGGCACTGGCAGCTATTGACGCGACGCGTCAGAGAGCGAATCGTCACTCCATATGTACGGCCGCTGGGCGAGTGCACATCGAATGTCGAAAAGACGGCCTCCTTACCCGTATTGCGGATCCGAAAACCCTCCTCACGCCCCTTTTGCTGTCTCCTCTCGAGCTGGACCCCGTGCTCCACCGCATCGCCCCTTTTTGTTCACGAAGAAATCGACACCGAGTGACAGAAATTGGAAATCTAACGCTTCGAGGGGCCGGCGTCAACGGTGGGGGTGGCGCCTACTCACGGATGCCACGGGGACGTGGCGATCCTCTGCACTCGGGAACCACGCGGCGGAGACATCGCGTCGCTGGGCGGTACCAAGACGGAACTTTATCTTTCGGAAGCGATTCAACTCATGCATGAGTCAGAAGCGTCCTGAAGGTCTTTACCTGCGCGACATTCAGCGCAGCTGGAACGATCACCAATGGCGTGGATCCCAGTCCGCTCGATGAATCCCGATCGCGGGTTCTTGAAGATGCGGCTCACACCGCTCTGCAGGACACGGGCGGCTTCCATCGCTCGGACGATCGGTCGGCAAGCAAGCTCGGGAACTGCGGAAGCTCTCACGAAGGACCACCCGGTTTCTATGTCACCAGCTACGCGGGATTCTGCTCGCTCCCGGCGCCTACCGGTTGGTGCGTTCGCAGTCCGGGCAGGTGACGTCATCCAGGTTGTTGGACCACTCCGCCCCCGCACCGGTGCGGGAGAGCTTCTGCCCACAAAGGCTGAGGAGCTGGGCCTGCGGGTTGGTCGCGACGCCACTGCGGACCGATGACCAGTCGGGCTTGTGAATGCCCTTCGTCGTGTTGCCTTTGTCCACCGATTGCTCCGATCCCATGGGCCCTGAGGCCGTTGCTGCGCAGACGTGAGCACTGACTCTCGTCCCAGATGATAGCCACAGGGCGGAAAATTCGCCTCGGCTCAATAACGGCCGCCCGGATCGGCGTGGGATCCTGGGCGTCCGCGCAACAACCCCAAGGAGGTAGAAAGGCCCGGTCAATCTTCAGCGACCCAGCGCACGCGGTCGTGCGATGCTGGGTCGCTGGGCGACATCAGTTGGGGCGGGGGATGTGGATGTTTTCCGGGACGAAAAGCCAGCCACTGGGCGAGTCCGGGCTCTGGTAACACCAGCGCTCTTTGTTCCGGTTATAGAAGAGGTGGCGGCCCGGGAAGGCGGAGTGGATGTAGATGGCTCCATCCGTGTTGCCTCCAGAGGCGGTTCCGGCGGAGAACACGACCGTTTCTCCATCGGAGGCGTAACTCCATTTCGTGTTGGCGACCACGCTCGGCGTGACGACATTTTCGACCGTGCCGGGCACCACGACGCTGGATACGGTTCCAGGTACTACGACATTCGACACCTTACCCGGAACGACGACGTTCGAGACCGTGCCGGGCACCACGACGTTTTGCACCGTGCCGGGGACGACCACGTTTGTCGTCGTGCCGGGAACGACGACCGTATGGACCGTGTCGGGCGTGACCACGTTTTGCACCGTGGGAGAGGTCACCGTCGCCACATTTTGCACCGTGCCGTCGGAGGCAACCGCGGGGACCATCTGCACCGTGCCCGGGGTCACCACCTGCTGCGTCGTGCCCGGCGTTATCACCTGTCGCGTGGTGCTCGGAGTGACGACCTGCTGCACTGTGCTCGGGCTGACCACCTGTTTCACTGTGCTGGGGCCGACGACCTGTTGCACTGTGCTCGGGCCGACCACCTGCTGCACTGTGCTCGGGCCGACCACCTGCTGCACTGTGGCCGGAGTGACCACTTGCTGTACCGTGGACGGGCCGCTCACTGCCACCGCGGGTTCAACGACGACATCGTCCGCGAAAACAGGCAGTACGGGCGACACAAACGCGATCGCGAGCACCGATCTGACGATCCAGAAGCTGCTTTTCATTTGATCCGTTCCTGGCCTTTTTGAGAGAATTGAGGATGTCCCGTTGCGGGAACGGATTGCTCCCCTCAGCCTGGTCACTGAGCCTACATCCCGGCTCTCACAAGGTATGTGCCTCCTAGAGCCCGTCAGGTATCAACTTTCTGACGATCTCCTCAAGAAAATCTGACCCCGGCGGGTCCATGTGGATTTCAGACGCGATGAAACAAGCCATGAACATGGAAGCCATTCAAGGAGCAGCTCTCACTCCCGGGTCGGGGGAAGTGCGCTCATGGCCTTCGCGAGCTGGGTGACCAGTTCGTCCGCGTTCGCGCTGCCATCGCAGAGGCTGCGGAACGCCATGTCGCTCGGAAGACGATCCAGGGTCACTTCCCGAAACTCCGTCACGGGGATCGTGTACTCCATGGGGCGCATGGAAATGGAAGGCGGCTCACGCTGCCAGTCCGGGTTCGAGACAAAGGCATCCATCGAGTCGTTCGCACGAAGTTCAACCATCTGCGGAGAAATGACGTAGCGAGCGACGATCTTTTCCAGTCGCGCCCCCACCGTGGCCCATACCCGCCAGCGGCCATTCTTGAGCCGGCAGAGGGGGACCGGCGCGACATTTGCCCGAAAGCCTCCGCGAGCGACTGCTTGGGCAGCTGGGAGGGAATGCGCGCGAGCGCTTGCGGTCCCAGAATTTCCCGCAACTTCAATTCCACGTGACGGTAAGCGCGGGCGGAACGCAGGAAGCTGGTCGCCAGCGGCTCCACCGCCAATTCCGGATAGACTTTGATCGGCGGCGATGGGGCCGTGAGGCGCATCAAATGAAGAAACTTCACGTGGGTTTCGCGCCGCTTGGTCAACAGGGTCTCGAATGCCTGCTGCAACCGCTTCTTGTAGCGACCCGAAAGTACCAGTTTGGCAGCCTCCTGGGCCCGATCCGGCAAGAGCAGTGTTTCCAGCGCGTGCAATTGCCAGTCGTACCAACCGGAATCGTCTTCGGGCAAGAGGGTGAGTTTCCCGGCGCGCAGGGCCTTCACCAGGTTCGCCATCATTTCCCCTTCACCGGGCTCGCGATCTTCATACAGTCGGTCGTAGAGTCGCTGTTCTGGCCCGGCGTTCGCCGGCCAGAAGGCGAATGTCCGGGTCTTGAAGTGGAAATGGCGACGGGCCGCGTCGCTCTTCCAGAGAGTGTCAGACTGTAATTTTTTCAACCAGATGGTTATAGTCATTACCAGGTATGACAAAAGGCAGTGCCAGATCCAGACCTGGTCGAACACTTCGGCAATTCAGGGCGTCGTCCATGCGCCGCCAGGTCATACACTCGTGACCCAGCGCCGCATTTCGTGTCAGTGCCGCGACCAAACAGGCGACGACATTCAGATTCGCGTGGACGGACAATGGTTGCTGAAGAAACCGGTCCCGACGGAATATGGACTTCTGCAGCGACGTCGGGGATCATCTCGGAGCCCCACCCCTCGCCCGCCTCTCCCACCCATGGAAAGGGGCGAAACACCGACTCCACAGTAAGAACGATCATCCGGACCATCAGCAAGTAGCAAAACTCAAACATCTATTATCGATCTGGAGCATATCCTTTCGGGGACCTGCGTCGATCAGCGTTCCGATGTCCGACCGTTCCACCGGCCGCTACACGACGCTTTACGATGCGCTGAACCGACTCGGTCCCGTCACCACGCCCGCCGGGCTCACCATGACCTGTCAGTCATCCGATCACCACGTAAACCCAAGCGCCTTTCGCATTGCATCCTCGAATGCCTGATCATCGAGGCTTCTTCGCGCGCCTAAAATCATCTGAGCGTCCTGGCCGACCGGTACACGGAGCGGTGTCGCCGGGTCTTCAATTGCACTGGAGATGGCCAATGCGACAATCTCGGGTCCGGGCGGGCCTGATGGCCCCGTCGTCTGGGTATCGGCTCCGGCACACTGCTCCCAGAGTCCGGCGTACTCCGCTGGTCCATTATGAGGCTCGATCGGTTCGATGCCAGTAGCGATGGCTCCAGGCTCGATCAAGACGCTGCGTATTCCAAAGTGCCGGACTTCCAGGTGCAGAGACTCCGTCAAAGCTTCGAGCGCGAACTTGGAGGCGCTGTACGCTGCGCGGAGCGGCGAGGAGACGCGGCCGTTTACACTCGACAAATTCACGATTACGCCGGAGCCCCGCTTTCGCCAGGCGGGCAAGACGGCCTGGATGACGCGCAGCGCGCCGAGCGTGTTTGTCTCAAACATCTGTCGAAAACGATCCAGTGGATAGCCTTCCACCGGCCCTCCGCCAGAAGTAATGCCTGCGTTGTTGACGATTGCATCGAGTGGACCAACTGCTTCAAGACATTGCGCCACGGATTCATCGCTGGTGACATCGAGCGCATATGCCTGGATGCCTTGCAATCCACTCGGCGCTGATAAGTCGGTGGCGACGACTGAATGTCCACGCTTGGCAAGTATCTGCGCTGTTGCCAGTCCTATGCCGCGTGCGGCACCTGTAATCAAAACCCTTAGCGCCTTTGACATTAGGAAATCCCCTTGTGTAGCGTCCGGGATTGTTCCGGAACTTTCTCTTCGCGAAGTTTCAGGTTGAGCCTACATTCTGTGACTTTCGGCGGCAATTTTCGAGTAATTTCCGGCGGCGGTGAAGCAGGCTCAGCGGCCTATTCGTCGGACCGAAGCGAAAGGAATCGAAGGGGCAGATGAGCAGCTGACGCCCTCGGCTGCTGGGGCAGGAAAGGCACGGGTGGGAGCGCTGGAGGCGCGTTGGTGGCTCATTTCAGCGGTGAGACCATGCGCCCTGGCAGCCCGGGAAATCTCGTCGACACCGGCTCGCTCGACGCTTCGCGCATCATGATTGCGCAGAGGCGGTGCCCATCCAGCCGGCGATCCAAGATTCGGAGCTGATCAGTGGAATCCACAACGGCGCGGCTAGCCATCAAGAGGCCGATGAACAGGCCGAAGACAGACACCGATGGGAGCAGCATTTTTGTGTTATCGTCAGCCCTTCCTTGCCAGAATTCCACGAATGTAGACATGACGGGGAACTCAACCCCTTGCATATCTGACGCGCGCGAGCGCTCTCTCACAGTGAGCACCGGTTGCAATTGTTGCATCGCTGCAGTTGGTACCCGGCTATAGGGATTCTCACAACGCTTTCTGTCCTGCGCGTGAAGCTTGGAGGTGACGGCAATGAAGCAATCGAGATGAAACTCAAGGAGGCTTCAAAATGTCCGTTACCCACGACAAGCACTGGGCCAAGTTGCTCTTCGATGCAGGCCAGAGTAAACACTTCAACCGTTCTCGTCGACGAGAACGACGCATCGATCGGCACATGGCGCGGGCTCATTGCCACGACTTGAAGATGTGCGCGGCGGAGTTGGCCGTCGATGAACTCGACGAACTGCCGGTGCGGTATCGGGTTCGTCGGGAATGGAAAGAACAGGGGGACTATCTCGCCCCGCTGCTCAACTTCCTGGAGTCCCGCGTCGGTACCAACTGGGACGATACCTATTCGATCCTTGCCACCCGTACGAACCGCAATTCCTCGGTCGGCGATCATCTCTGGCTGCACCTCTGGCAGCACGTCAAACGGGAAACCCACAAGGTCGAGAAGGCGCTTTCCAGTCACTCCGGGCACTGGCGCACGTATTACATCGATCACGATGGTATTCTGCGTCGCCTGGGGGAAGAGACCCCGCGACACCGCACGTGCCACAAGACCGTGTCGTTGGATCGCCAAAGAGCCACGGCCGCTTTCGGTGAGGCAAAGATCGTGATGGACGGCGAGATTCCCCACTGGGGATACCTGGCGCGCGTGTGCCCACTGTCAGGGCGAGCCATCTACCGCCAAGGACACCGCCTGCCAACGGCGCTGCAGAAGATGTTCGCGAAACTGAGCCCGTCCGTCCGGCGGGCGTGGACCTACTTTCCTCTCGGGGCCAAGGCGACCACCGCGGCACACAACAAAACTACACAACACCCGGCCAGCTAGCTCTTGGGCTGACGCAGCAGGCTCACCCAGTCGATCCACTCGTCGAAGGTGCGTTCGAGCCTTTTCTTGCCGCCGTCACTGGTGGCGTGGCGGGTGAAATCTTCCATCACCACGGGCATCCAGTCCAGCCGCTGCTGGATGTCCGCGATATTGGTGCCCGCAAATGCGTGACCGCCCGGTATCGGGGATGTCACCTTCGGACCGAAATAGGTCGCGTAGATGTGGGCTGACACGCCATCAAATGCATGTTTTTGTACCACGACCCGCTGCTCGCGACGCAGCAGTTTCAGGTTGCCGGCCTGGATGTCTTTGTCCGTCACGCCACCCTTTCGAGCGTCTCCCTTGGAGATCAACTCCCACGCCTCCAGAGCGGCTTCGTCCAGTTCACCTTTGTCACCAATAGCTTTCAAGAGTGCGTAACCCCCGCGCTCGTAGGCCAGATGTTGCCAGCACATGTCGTTATAGACACGCGCGTTGGTGGTTCCCAGGCGATGCAACTTGGTCGTGTTGAGCTGAAACTCCGTGAAGGTCGCGCGCGGTAGCCGATTGCCTTTGACCATCTCGTAGGCCGCCCGTATATTATCGCCCACTTGGTAGGCTGCGTACGCGGCCGCCCCCGCCCAGAGGAAGCGTTGCCGGTTCTTGCCCTCGTGCGCCTTGTCGAGAAAGAGAACGCACCACCGTTCCACCACCAGCTTGTTGAAACGCACATAATCGGTGGAGCGGACTTTGTTGGAATTCGTCATGAAGTCCTCGAGAGTGGGATCTTCGTCCTTGCCCATATATTGCCGGCGGAAAAAGGGCACCTTCGACAGGAGTTGTTCTTCTGCCATTTTCCTCCAGTAAGCGCGCGACTTCTCCGCGTCCGTGATGGCGGGGCCGGCAATGCCCCCGCCCTCTTCACCCAAGAGAAGCAACGCGCTCGCTTCGCAGTGCGCTTGCGCCATCACGACGCATTCCAGAACGAGCAAAAGTACAACAGTTCTCATCGAGCGTCTCCCTTGGTCCCCGTGCGAAATCGACCCGGTGTATCCGCGGCCGGTGGCCTGCGGTCCCGAGCTGCACCCGAGCAACGCAAGGACAGTGCCCGGAGCGGCAAAACGCACACCATGGCTCGTTTTGCGAATTGTTCTAAGTTAAATACGTGTGGAGAGTGGTGCACCCGAGCAACTCGGGGCGCCCTGTGTCGCTGGAGTGCACCACAGCAACGGCAGCTCGATATCCGGCCCTTTCCGGGATGCAGAAGATGGGAAAAGTTGGAGGGCCAATTGAATTTGTATCATGGGCCGAACTGCGCGTGAAGGCAGCGGCGGCTACGGCACGGGCTTGCGGTCCGAAAGGGTGACCAGGTGCTGGGTTGCCTCCGGGTTTTTCGGGTCGAGTTCGAGAGCATTCCGGTATTCTTGCGCGGCGGCTGCAAGCTCGTGCTGATGCTCGCAGATATGCCCGGCCACCAGATGCACATCGGCAAGGTGCGGGTCGAAGCGCTCTGCGTGCTCGAGTTCTCTCCGGGCTTCCTGGATGGAGCCCGTGCGAAATAGCGCCTCCGCCAGCCAGGTGTGGGCCCGCGCATTCTCGTGGTCGTGCCCCAGTGCGATATGGAGAACCTCCAGCGCCTGGTCGGGTTTGTCCTCTTGCAGCAGGGCTCGCCCGTACCCCACGAGGGCCGCCGCCGGCTGCGGACCGAGGAGCGCCGCGGTCTGGAATTCGGCGCGCGCCAGGGCAGTCCGGTGCGTTTGCAGAGCCAGCTGGCCGCGTTCCAGATGCGGCGCATCCCACGAACCATCCGCCGCGCTGGCGGCCTGGAGCTGCTCTTCCGCCGCCCGGGCCTGCCCCGCGGCCACGCGTTCGCGGGCGCGGGCGAGCGCGGCGCTCGCGGTGGTCCGGTCGCCCGGATGGGGCGGCGGGTTCAGCGGTGGCCAGGGAAGCGGGGGCCGCCGGAAGAAGTTCCAAAGGAGCAAGATCGCCAAGCATGCCCCCGCCAGCGCCACGATGGCCCGGCTGCCGCGCGGGCCGCTTGCGACGGCCGCGCTCCGGGGCGGCGGCACAGACAGACCGGCCCGGATGGCCTGGATTTCGGATGCCAATCCCCGGGCCGTGCCGGGCCGCTCGAGCGGGTCCTTCGCCAGGAGCCGCCGGACCACCGCCACCAACGCCGGCGGAAGATTGTCGCGAAGCTCGGAAATATCCGGAGGCTCGACGGTCAAATGCTGTTCCAGATAGTCATTTTGCGATGGACCACAGAAAGGCCTCTGACTGGTCAACATCTCAAAGAGGATCAAGCCGACGGCATAGAGATCACTGGCCGGCGTCACGGGCCGGCCGCTGCATTGCTCCGGGCTCATATAGGCCGGAGTTCCCGGAAAGCGGCCGAAGGAGCCATTGCCCCCGAGCCGCTCGGAGGAGGCGAGGCCGAAGTCCGCCAGTTTGATGACCCCGTCGGAGCGCACCAGCACGTTTGCCGGTTTGAGATCCCGGTGGACGATGCCGATCTCGTGAGCCACCGCCAGACCACAGAGGATCTGCAGAATCGCCTCGAGGGCGCGTTCCAACGGAGCATGCAGAAAGTCGCCCAGGCACTGACCCAGAGTCTGACCCTCCACGAACTCGCAGACCATGTAGGGGTGTCCCTGGTCCCAGGCCACGTCGTGGATGGTGACAATGTTGGTGTGATTCAGCGCCGCCACGGCGCGCGCCTCGCGCTCCAACCGCCCCGCGTCTTCCGCGCTCGTGGTGCGGGCCGCCAGCATCTTGACCGCGACCAACCGGTCCAGGCGCCGATCGCGCATCAAATAGACGATCCCCATGCCGCCCCGCCCCAGCAGCCGGATGAGCTGGAAGCGTTCCAGGAGCGCGGGGCTGAATTCCAGACCATGGGCGGCGTCGGAGGGAGTGATGGGAACCGCACAGGGTCGTGCACTGATGGGCGCCTGGGCCACTGCGCCGTCCGGCCGGCCGGAGGCCTCGACGCCGTCACCGGTAACGGTTGGAAGGTCCCCGCTCGAGTCGTCCATCACCCGTTCAGCGTAGCATTTTGCCAGGCGGGACGCACCCGGATTCCCCGGATCGATACCGCCGCGCCGTCAGGCGAGGCCCGCCAGAGGCACCTGATCGCCCTCGTCCGTCGCGGGACGGAAGAGCCCCGTCAGAACCCTCAGCAACAGGCTGGGATGAAACAAACTCTCCGGCCGATCGAGCATGTGCATGACCCGGTAGAACGCCAGGGCCAGCTTCTCGTCGTGCACGCCCTGCCGGTGAATCTGGCCGATGAACGCGTTGACCGCACCGATCATCGGCGGCCGGACTCCCCTGGCTTCCGGGTAGCGGAAGTCTTCACCCGCCGAGGTCATCCACGCGCGCTCCACGACCACCGCAATTCGCTTCTGCAACAGATGGCTGAAGTCCGCCAATGCCGCTTGCCCGCCGTGTTCGCCCAGGTGCGCCCCCAGCTCCAGCGCTTCCAGCGCGGCCGTGGTCATCCCCTGCCCGTAGACCGGGTTGAAGCTACAGACCGCATCCCCCAGTACCACGTAGCCTTTCGGCAACCGCGTGCTCTCGTAGTGCCTCCGCAAGCTGGACGGAAACCGGTGCGTCCGGATCCCCGACAATGGCTCGCACTGCACCACATGGTCGTGGATATGGGGAACCGGGAGCTCACGGGCGAAGCGCAGGAACCCGGCTTCGTCCGCGGGTGGGTGATCGCCGAACCACCCGCCGAGCGTGACCACCCAGCGGTCGCCCTCCATCGGAAACAGCACCCCGATCCGCCGTTCGTGCGGCGGCATGGGCGTGACCAGCATCGCCTTGAAGCCCGTGAACGCCGTCCGCCGGTACTCCCGGGTGGCGTAGGCCACATCCACGTGGATCTCGGACTCCCTGGGCTTCGCAAGCGCGAGCGACTCCAATAGCTGCGGTGTCCGCGACCCGCGCCCCGAGCAGTCCACGACCATGGCCGCGGCGAACTCCGCGGCGCCGGCGGCTGTGGTTGTGTGGACCCCGCGGACCCGTCCCGCGGCGTCCAGGTTCAGCCCGACCACCGAAATCTTCTCCAGGAGGCTGACATTGGGGATCGCGCTCACCTGGCGGCGGACGTGCCATTCCAGGTACGGGCGGCTCTGGAACATGCCGCGGATCCCGGTGGGGAACCGCCGCTTCCAGCCCCCGTAGGCGTGCCAGACCATCGCCGAGATGTCGTCCTCGATCGCGCCGCCGGCCACCAGGTCCGCGCGCAGTCCGGGGAACAGCTCCGCGAGGATGTCCAGCCCCCGCGCCAGCAGCCCGTGCGCGTGCAACCCCTGGGGAACGCACCGCCGCGCCTCCGGCCCGGCCGGCAGCGCATCCCGCTCCAGGATCGTGACGTGCTCGAAATGATCCGCCAGCACCCGCGCCGCGAGCAGCCCCGCCAGGCTCGCCCCGATCACGATCGCGCTTTCATTCCGCTTCCCCATCGCGCGGCCCCCTCGCCGTTACCCGGGACCTCCCGCGTCCTGGAAGAAACTCCCCAGTTTGCTATGTCCCCGTTTTCCAGTTGGCTATGTCCCCGTTTTCCAGTTTGCTATGTCCCCGTTTTTGTCTCCTTTTGTATCTATCGGCGGGCTGATGCGGGATGCGGACGATATCATCCGGGGGGGCGAAATCGGGCGGGGCTGGGGGCGGTCAGGGCGATGGGCGATCTGGCGACGTGGCGCTTTCTCGTGGCCGGGTACCTGGGCTCGGTGCTGGTGGAGACCCCGGTACTGGTGTGGGGGCTTTCCCGGAAGCACGCGTTGAAAGATCGGCTCTTGGCGGGCTTTTGGCTGACGGGTTGCACTTACCCGGTGATCGTCCTTCTCATCCCGCAATGGGTGGATGTCCATGCGCAAAGAATGGCCTATGTGGCAGCAAGCGAAAGCTTCGCGGCGCTGGCGGAATGTGCCATCTTCTGGTGGACTTTCGATCGCGGCACGGGTGGCACACGCGCCTGGGCACAGGATATGGGAACCATCTGGATGGCCAATCTGCTATCCTGGGCCGTCGGCGCCCTGGGTGTGTCCGCAGCGCTCTCCCGCTGGGCCACCGGTGGCTGAGCGCCGTCAATCCGCCTTGGCGATGGTCCGCCGGGCGCGCAGGCGCCGCCCCACCATCATGAGCAGGGCGATCACCGCTCCCCACGCCAGGACGTTGCCGGCGGACACGACGAACAGGGACCCGGGCCAGACGGGGCCGGTCGACCCATCCCCGTAAACAGACTCGTTCGCCAGTTCAACTACGGCCATGTGGTCCCCTTCTGGAACCACTTTGCATACAAAGCAAAGCCCGATGCCGGAGTCGAGCTGCGGCAGCGTGGGTATATCATCGCCCGTCGCAAGGTTTTGTATTTGCACCCGCGGACCGCCCCAACCCGGTTGTATCTCCAGCGGGTTGGTCGGTACTTTCATATCCTTTGGAATCACGGCGAGCCGCGCGCAGAAGAGTCGACGGCCACCACCCGGCAGCCGGACGGGTCGATCGGAAGTGATCTCCACCATGTGGTCAGGTCCCGGCGGGGGAGCACCCGAGCCGCGCAAGGTGGCCACGAACAGACGGTAATCCTTCAAAGCGCTGAAATTCGCGATCCGGACATAGGGCGCTGCTTCACGGATTCCGGGCGCAAGCGGCATATCCGCCCGTGCCGCGCTGTGCGGATACGCCAGCACAAGGGCGCACCCCAAGATGATGAGCGCCACCCTGGCCATCGCCGGTCTGTTCTTCCCCATGTCGCCTCCTCGTCGATTCCCCTGGAGCGTACGCGTACGCCGCGCGAAGCGCCACCTGCGACGGGGGGCGAAGGCCCGAGCAAAAAGGAGCGCCGGTCCTGGCTCGGGCATCTAGTGGCCTTCCGGCCGCTGAACGCCACTGGGCAGGTTCCTGCGCTCCCGGACACTTCGTGGGGCGAGACCCGCGTAGGTTGCGCGCGATCCTCATTTTTTCCCACACGACTCGCCGGAGTCATGCAGCTTCACCGGCGTTGATGGCACTGTTAGCTGTAAAAAGCGTCACCAGCGTCGCCCCATTGAAGAGGACGTGGGCGAGCATCGCGCCGACCAGCCCCGGAGTGACCCCGTAAGACACCACACACGCATTGTCGTAAAGCCAGTACATTGTGAAAAGACCGGCAACACCGATGGAAGCCCGGCCGGGAAAACAGAGGAGACCGGCCGTCAGGGCGACGAGAATGCCCGCGTGGATCCCGGTGATGAAGCTGTTGTTCATGATCAGGCCGCCCAGGCACACCCACAGGAGGTGGCCGTGGAGGATGGCGAGCGGAAGAACGACGGGGCGGGCCTTTCCGCCCACCGTCTTGTCCAGAACCGTGTAGCTCGCCAGACTCAGGGCGCCCGGGATGAGAAGGGACAGGCCGCACACGCGCCCCACCACCATTCCGGCGATCGCTGCCACGTGACCGAAGATCTTCCCGACGTTTTCCGTGCTCGTGACGTACATGGTCATCATCCTGGGCATTGCCCGGCGCGGCTCCCTGGGGGAGCGTGAGCGTTACACCCCATAGACCGGCGCGCTTCGACGCTGTGACAACGACCGGCCGCAATCGACGGACCTCGCGGAGGGGAACGATCTTGCACCCGGATCGTGTCGAGCGTCATAGGTGCAGCCTATGATCGTCGAAGACATCAGCATCTCGTCGTGTTCCTGTAGCTCTCGCAGCCGGGAGGCATCGTCTTGACCTGCTGATGGGCGGACGATCGTGGAGTCGAGCCCCCGGAAGCGATGCTGCTTTCGGGGGCTCTTTAATTTTCCGCCAACTCCTCGCGGTCGAGGGAGTGCTCTGCAACAGCACCAATCCGGGTTCGACTCCCGGTTGGCGGTTCAGGTAGGCTCGTGGCCGGCGCCACAACCCGTCCCGAAAACGGGAACGCGACCTCGAACGGGGTCGGGGGATCGACACCTCAGCCTACCGTTTGCCTATTCTTGCACCGATGGTGCGCCTGCGCCCATAGGTCGGAGCAAGCCGTCACGACGCACTTCGTGCCGGCCCGAGCACCCATCTTCTAACTGGACAGGATGTAACCCTCCGAAGGTTGCGATGATGGTTCGAGTCCATCTGGGTGCGTTCGTGCGCGAAGCGCGTTGTCATTTCCGGGACCGTCATCCAGCGGGAGGATGCCTGTTTTGCACGCAGGTCACCGGGGTTCGAATCCCCGCGGTTCCATCGTGCTCTCGAATGATCCGGGTGGGCGTCAGGCTCGCCCCCGGCTGCGGCCCTTGCTGGTGATCCCGGCAATTGCTGAATTTCTCGGCAGCAGCAGCGGCCAAAGAGCCGCGGCTCACCCGACACACCCGACCCGAGAAAATCGCTTCAGATGCGGATCGCGCGTGGCCCGTCGCCTTGGCACCCCCGTTGCGTAGGAGTGGCTGCGGCCCGAACGGCCGCCACGACACAAGCGAGGGACAACACATGCAGCTGGCCATGACGGGGACACATTTCCGGGGTTTCCGATACGGGACTGCGGTGCTGGCACTGGTGCTGGGGCTGGGTATCGAACGCACACCCGCGCGCGCTCAGGGCGCCGGGCGAAGCTGGACCGTCTCGATCGGTACGATCACCAAGAAGGGCACGTCCGCCGACTGGGCGGAATTCACCGGCACCGGGGACAGCCCCGTCGCCGAACTGAGGGGGAACCCGGCGACCGGTGTGCGGGCCTGGATCGGCACCAGCACCAGTCCGAGTTGCCAACCCGGCACCAACAAACGCCAACTCCTCCGGGTGAACGCCGCCCCCGGCTGCGTCTACACCATCACGGTTTTCCCGGCCTATGTGACCGGGGACGCCACGTATCGCGCCAACATGGTGGTCGGAACCGGCGCGGTGGCCGACGGCGGGCAGAAAACCTACGCCCACCCCGGCTACGCCGCCTCGGCCAACCCGTGGAAGATCACCGTCGTGCCGGACAGCCCCAGCTTCACTCTCGAACTGGCCAATGGCCTCAAGGCCGGTAACAACTACCTCTATTTCGATGCCATTCAGGTCACCAGCCAACCCCTGCCCTGGGCGAGCACGGTGGATCTCACGGCACGGGTGAAAGCTTCGGACACCTACAATGGCGGCGCCTGGTACAGCGGCGCGATCACCACCACGGGCGGCCGCTACCAGTGGACCGAGGGATACATCCTGGGAACCTACATCTCCATGTACCGGATCACCGGCGACGCCTACTGGCTGGGCAAGGTGGCCGACCATGCCGATCGCCTGCTGGCGCAGCGCGACGTCGTCGCCGGCCGCCGTGACTACCGGCAGCGCCTGGCGCCGGGTTGGCAGGAACCCTTTTCACGTTATGTCTGGCTCGGCTTCACCAGCCACCTTCTGACACCGATGATGGAGTTCGCCTATCTGGTGGCCTCCTCGCCAGCGCTCTCTGCAACCCGGACCGTGGGGGGTCAAACTTATGCCGCGCGGGCGGAAGCCTATGCGCAGGTGGCAAACGCAGTCTTCGCATTTCACGCGGCCGACTGGGTCTATAGCACCGGTAGCGCTGCTTTCCAGCACATTGGGATCCTAAGCTTAGAATTCCACGTGGACAAGTTGTCGCG